>OLOD01000873.1_pt1 | contig 21619 bp, 16 predicted proteins | sample 1671921 | NCBI WGS metagenome assembly OLOD01 (sample SAMEA3136626, study PRJEB25190) | human gut metagenome | biome: human gut; feature: human-associated habitat; material: faeces | place: Austria | collected 2013
TACTCTACTGGATTAGCTATATTGAAATCAAAAAATACTGAGGACTTGGAAGATAAAATGATTTACTATCAATTTATGTACTCAGACATGATGCTTCAGCAAATGATTGACGCGATGCCGCAAGGAAGTTATCCAAGTATAAATGTTGCGGACTTATCATCATTTGAGATAGTAACTAATATTAAGAATTCTACATTGGTTATGAATGAGATGTCAAGCTTGGAAAAAGACCTAAATACTCTAAGAATGCGACAATCAGCAATTCCATCTCAAAAACAAGCGATTTTGGACAAGTATCTGATCTAAGACAATTATGATAGATAAAAATTCATATATTTCTTTTTCCCGGCGTAATGGAATAATTTCATTGCCAGAAAAGGAAACTGTAAAGGCTTTTCCCAATCATATTTTAGCCGCAATACGTAATCAATCTTATAGCTTTTTCGGAGGTGTATTACATGATTTGTATATGAATCATGTTGAAGACTTTCACAATATAAAAACACATATATGGTGCTATTATTTCAATAGAGATTTGCAAGAATTAGGTCGAGATAGATCCGGAGACATTCATTTCATTCTTGAATGGTTGGCAGATTCTCTTGATAGTGTGCGTCTACAATGGTTTCACAAACTTGACATTTTGGAATTATATGTTAATCTCCTGAATGATCTCTTAATTCAGGAAGTAAAAGATTACGAGAAAGAAAAATTCCATAGAGCTCACCAAAAATTTCTCAGTTGGATTAATAGTCTAAATGATGAATTCTCAAGATTACATTACGCATATCGTATTGTTAATCTTCAGATTGTTGAGATTACTTCTCCGATTGAAATAGAGGCGATTGAGACAGCTATAATGGAAGGCGATGATAATGTCTCTACACATATAAAGGCTGCTTTGCGGCACTACAGCAACAAAGTAAGTCCTGATTATAGAAATTCTATTAAAGAATCAATCTCTGCTGTTGAAGTTATATGTCGCAAAATTACGGGGAAAGATACCTTAGGGGGAGCACTCAGTGAATTTGAGAAGAAGGGGATTACATTTAATTCACAACTTAAAACGGGATTTAATAACCTATATAATTATACTAACAACAAGGGAACTGGAATAAGGCATGCTCTCATGGATGATTCTCATGTACCTGAACAAAAAGAAGCATTATTTATGTTAGTTTCTTGCAGTGCGTTCATTAACTATTTAAGAGCTTTAAAAATAAATGTTGATACAACCAAATAATGGTAATATTAATTGTTTAGTAACTATTCAGCGGACGCGCCGATGTAGTCGCCGTTTAGAAAAGGGCGAGGATTGCGTTGTAGGGCGAGTTGCCGTGCTGCTTGGTTGTCTTGACGATTCAGTGCAGTTAAATAACCTGGATTTATCATTGTCTGAAATAGCTAGTATATGCAGTTTCCCTGATTCTTCCTATTTAAGCCGCTTTTTCAAGAAAATAATGGGCATATCGCCCAATGAATACCGGCTGAAAAGAATTTCCGGAAGTGAACTTTGAGCAGACATTTGTATTTATGAAAAGTAAAGAATTGTTTTATTCTCTCGATTATTATTTCTATTTTTGCAAGTCATTAAGGCGTGAGTTATTGTTTTTAGGTATATAAGGTAACTCATTCAGGAAAGAGAATATAGAAAAACTTAAATAACGATGAACATATCTTACAACTGGCTGAAAGAATATCTTGATTTCGATTTACAGCCTGAAGAAGTAGCAGATGCCCTGACTTCCATTGGTCTGGAAACGGGCGGTATTGAAGAAGTGCAGACCATCAAAGGTGGCTTGGAAGGACTGGTAATCGGCGAAGTACTTACCTGTGAGGCTCATCCCAATTCAGATCATTTACATGTGACAACAGTTAATGTGGGTAGCGGTGAACCGTTACAGATCGTTTGTGGTGCGCCGAATGTTGCTGCCGGTCAGAAAGTCGTAGTAGCCGTTAATGGAACCAAGTTATACGATGGTGATAAGGAATTTACCATCAAGCGGTCTAAACTGCGTGGTGTAGAGTCGAATGGTATGATCTGTGCAGAAGACGAAATAGGCGTTGGTACCGATCATTCGGGCATTATTGTATTGCCGGCTGATGCCGTTGTAGGAACTCCTGCTAAAGAATACTATAATATAAAGAGCGATTATGTATTGGAAGTGGACATTACACCGAACCGTGTGGATGCTACTTCTCATTTCGGTGTTGCTCGTGACTTGGCTGCTTATCTGAAGCAAAACGGAAAGCCGTCTGTATTGAAACGTCCTTCTGTGGATGCTTTCCAGATTGACGACCAAACTCCGGCCATTCAGGTAGAAGTAGTGAATACAGAAGCTTGCTTGCGTTATTCAGGTGTAACGATAAAAGGTGTGACCGTCAAAGAAAGTCCGGAATGGTTGCAAAACAAACTGCGTACAATTGGTCTGCGTCCAATCAATAACGTAGTGGATATAACGAATTATATCTTGCATGGCATGGGACAACCGTTGCATTCATTTGATGCAGGTAAAATAAAAGGTGGTAAAGTTATCGTTAAGTCTGCCGAAGAAGGACAGAAGTTTGTTACCCTTGACGGTGTAGAACGTACTTTGACAGCTCGCGATCTGATGATCTGTAACGCTGAAGAGCCTATGTGTATTGCCGGTGTATTCGGTGGTTTGGAATCAGGCGTTACTGAGAATACAACAGATGTATTCTTGGAATCAGCTACTTTCCATCCTACATGGATTCGTAAGAGTGCACGCCGTTTCGGTTTGAATACAGATGCTTCTTTCCGTTATGAACGTGGTTTGGATCCGAATGTAACAGTTTATATCTTGAAATATGCGGCTTTGCTGGTGAAAGAACTGGCTGGCGGAACCATTACAGGCGATATTCAGGATATTTATCCGACAGTATTTAATCCGTATCAGGTAAATATTACTTATGATAAGATCAACTCTCTGACAGGAAAGGTTATTCCGGTAGAAACTGTGAAGAGTATTCTGGAGAGTCTGGAAATGAAGATTACGAACGAAACTGCCGAAGGTTTAAGCCTGGAAGTTCCGGTTTATCGTATCGATGTTCAGCGTGATGTGGATGTTATCGAAGATATTCTGCGTATTTATGGTTATAATAACATCGAGTTTAGCGATCATGTCAAATCAAATCTGAGCTATCAGACACCGACTGATCATAGCTATAAGATGCAGAACCTGATTTCTGAGCAATTGTGTGGTTGTGGTTTCAATGAAATCCTGAATAACTCATTGACTCGTTCGGCTTATTATGATAAGTTGACTACGTATCCGGCTGATCATTGTGTGATGCTGATGAATCCGTTGAGTGCGGACTTGAACTGTATGCGTCAGACATTGTTGTTCAGTGGTTTGGAAAGCGTAGAACACAACATGAAGCGTAAGAATGGAAATATCCGTTTCTTTGAGTTCGGTAACTGTTACGATTATAATAAGGAAAACAAGAAAGAAGATCAGGCTTTGGGTGAATTCAGTGAAGATTACCGCTTGGCTTTGTGGTTGTGTGGTAACCGTGTTGAAAACAACTGGGCTCATCCAAACGAGAAGTCATCTGTATATGAACTGAAAGCTTATGTAGAAAATATGCTGGTTCGCTTGGGCGTGAACCTGAAGAAGGTGATCTTCGGTAATCTGACAAATGATATTTATGACGCTGCTTTGAGTATCACGACGCAATCCGGCAAGCAACTGGGTACAATGGGTATCGTTAGCCATAAGATTTGTAAGGCTATGGATATTGATACCGAAGTTTACTTTGCCGAATTCTCTTGGAACGCGTTGATGAAGGAAACGAAGAAGAACAAAGTAACTTATACGGATTTGTCGAAGTTCCCGGCTGTTAAGCGTGATTTGGCTTTGCTGTTGGATAAGGCTGTTCAGTTTGCCGAAATCCAGAAGATTGCACAGGAAAGCGAACGTAAGCTGTTGAAGGATGTGACTTTGTTTGATGTTTATGAAGGAAAGAATCTGCCGGCAGGTAAGAAATCGTATGCGGTTAGCTTCTATTTGCAGGATGAAACAAAGACATTGAACGATAAGCAGATTGATGCCATCATGAAGAAGATCCAGACTAATCTGGAACAGAAGCTGGGTGCACAGCTGCGATAATGGGATGAAATAAGGACTATATTAAAAATAATAATAAAACAATAACATAGTATGGGAAGAGCGTTTGAGTTCCGTAAAGCAAGAAAGTTTAAACGTTGGGGCAATATGGCCCGTGTATTTACAAAACTGGGTAAGGAAATCACCATTTGTGCTAAACAAGGTGGTCCGGAACCAGAAAACAATCCGCGTTTGCGTGTCTTGATGCAGACAGCCAAGAAGGAAAACATGCCGAAGGAAAACGTGGAAAGAGCTATCAAGCGTGCTGTATCAAAAGACTTCACTGATTATAAGGAAATGAATTACGAAGGTTACGGTCCTTTTGGTATTGCCATCTTCGTAGAAACAGCTACAGATAATACAACACGTACGGTAGCCAATGTACGTAGTTACTTCAACAAATGTGGCGGTTCGTTAGGTACAACAGGTAGCTTGGAATTCTTGTTTACTCACAAGTGTGTATTCCATATCGTGAAACCGGAAAATGTTTCTTTGGATGATTTGGAACTGGAATTGATCGACTTTGGTGTAGATGAACTGGATGTAGACGACGAAAGCAACGAAGTTGTTCTGTACGGTGAATTTGCCCAGAATGCAGTTATCCAGAAGTATTTGGAAGAAAACGGATATGAAATCACAAGTAGTGAGTTCGTTCGTATTCCGAATGATTTGAAGGAAGTAACTCCGGAACAGCGTGAAACAATCGAAAAGCTGATTGAAAAGCTGGAAGAAGACGACGATGTTCAGAATGTTTTCCATAACATGAAGGAAGACGACAGCGAGGAAGAATAATCTTTCCCGTTGATTAAGCATACGAAAGCCAGAGGTGAGCGTTCATCTCTGGCTTTTTTTGTGTCTTCATTAAAAGATGATGGTTGTTTCTTGTAGAGTCAATCCAGTCAATGAATAAGAGCAATAAGAGTCAACCCCTTTTATTTATAAAGAGATTTTAAGTCAACTAAATCCATTAAATGACAAGGATTAAATCTGATTCATAAGAGATTTTTACCGTTTCACCCGGGTGATTCGATCGTTTCACCCTTGTGGTACGATCGTCCCACCTAGGTGAAACGATCATTCCACCTACGTGGAACGATAAAAAATAAACGACATTTGGATATCTTTTTACCGAGGGTCACAAAAATACCCCGCCAGAAGTCTGTTGTTTAACTTGAGGCGGGGCATTTTATGGATGTGAAAAGCTCAATGCTTTTAGATATGTTTCTTCAGGGTAAACAGGAAGCTGATGCCTTTTCCCTTTTGGCTCTTGGCCGAAATCTGTCCTTTGTGGAAAAGGACGGCATTCTTTACGATCGAAAGGCCTAATCCGGTTCCTCCCAGTTTGCGACTACGGCCCTTATCGACCCGGTAGAAACGCTCAAAGATACGGTTGATATGTTCTTCTTCTACTCCGATACCGTTGTCCGAGAAGTTGAAATAATAGAATTTCTCGTCTTCTTTATAACAGGTCAGGTTGATGGTAATGTTTTCTCCTGCGTAAGCGATGGAGTTGTCGAACAGATTCCGGAAGATGGAGTAAAGCAAAGAATGATTTCCGTGAATGATTGCGTTTGGCGGCAAGCAGATTTGGGTGGAAATATGTTTCTCTTCCATCTTTTGGGCACATTCATGCTCTATTTCCTGTACCAGCTGATTGATATTAATGTCGGTCAGATCAAACATGGATCCGGCTTCATCCATCCGGTTCAAAACGGAAATATCCTGCAACAGAACCGTCAGTCGTGTACTTTGTGAGTAGCAACGTTCGATAAAGAATTTCTGTTTGTCTGCCGGCAGATCCGGATTGTTGATAATCGTTTCCAAGTATCCTTGAATACTGCTGACCGGAGTCTTCAGTTCGTGGGCGATATTCTGCGTCAGTTGTCTTTTCATCCGGCTTTCTTCTTCCTGGCGGGAAATATCGTTGATCGAGATTTCGTAACTGTTGTTGAGGAACATCATACATTCAACCAGGAAAATCTTACCGCCTTTATCGATGGTGATAGTCTCACGTAAGACACGTTTATGGGCCGATCCTTTATGTTCTTCCAGGAAGTTCCGGATAGGAGCAAGCTCTTCCAGGTCCAAAACTTCTTCGGCTGCGTGGATTGGCGTGTCGGAAATCAGATTGGCAAACTGGATATAGAGGATGTTCGACAGGATTTCCTGTCCGTCGTCGGTAAACATCGCAAAGCCTTCCCGTGAATACTGGAAATGTTTGATGATCTTTTCCCGTTCGACCGCCAAATCGTTTTTCGCTTTCTGCTGTTTATGATATAGGGTAATGATTAACTTCGAGATATCACCCAGTTCGTCGTTGGGGAAGATATAATCCTCGTCATCTTGTTTGACATCCCGGATGTTTCGGGCAAAGTCTCTTAATTTGGAAATCGTTTGTCCGATACTCAAGGTAAATTTAGACAACACGAAGAGGAAAATCACGACCATCAACCCCATAAAATAGATAAAATCCTTGTTGATGGCCAATACACCTTTCACATACGGATCGTATGGTATTGCCGTCCGATAGACATAATTGTTGATATTGGAAGCGGAGTAGAAGTAACGCTTTCCGGTAGTCCGCGATTTTCGGATGGAAAAACTCTTTTTAGTCAGTCGTGCGTTATGTACTTCGCTTCGGTCGTTATGATTCTCAAAGATATCATTTCCGCTGTTGTCAAATAATACGTCTCCCTCCGGATTGATAACCGTTACGCGGATATCTTTCTGCGGAATTTCATTGAGAAACGTCTGGATGATACTATCAATCCGATGTGTTTTCTCATGCTGGATGCGATAATGAATCTGATGATTGTATGTCTTTAAGACGGTATCCAGCTTTTCTTGGGCAAATTCGGTTTCCCGTTGGTATTGAAAGATCAACACACATCCGGTGAATCCGAGAAAAATAAAGAAGATAGACCAAAACAATCGTTGGCTGAACGGTATCCGGTTGTTCGTAATTATTTTTTCTGTTTTATTTTCCATTCAACATTCCTTTCGTATAATTCTTTCCAGGATACGGCATTCAACCTTCAAAACAGTACCCGAAGCCGAGGCGCGTCACAATGTTCTTTCCGTATTCTCCGATTTTCTTGCGCAGACGAGTGATATTGACGTCGATCGTTCGGTCGAGTACATATACTTCATCTTTCCATACACGCGACAATATTTCTTCGCGAGAGAAAACATGGTTGATATTCTCAAGCAGGAGTTTCAGAATCTCAAACTCCTTTTTGGTCAGTGCCACTTCTTCTCCGTTGATCGAAGCTTTGATACGCTGGGTATCTAATTTCAGTGTATTATACGTCAGTATATTTTCGTTGACAGGCTTCTTTTCTTCCATGCTTCTTCTTAATACAGCCTTGACACGAGCCTGTACCTGCTTGATCGAAAAAGGTTTGGAAATATAATCGTCGGCACCCAAGTTGAATCCTGTCAGCATATCGTTTTCGGTGTCTTTGGCTGTCAGGAATATAATCGGAATATGAGCTGTCTTTTCATTTTTCTTCAGCATGCTTGCCAGCTTGAAACCTGATATTTCTCCCATCATAACATCAAGCAAGAGCAAGTCGTAATCGGTTAGATTCAGTGTAAGTGCTTCTTCTGCACTGTAAGCTGTATCTACTTCGTATCCTTCTGTTTCGAGGTTGAACTTCAAGATTTCGCACAAATCTTCTTCGTCATCAACGACCAGGATATGAGGATTTTGTTTTGTTGCCATAGTACTTTTATTATATTTTTCAATTCTATTGCAAAGGAACGATTGCTATGTTTCGGTTAAATGAAATCAATATTACAATCTTATTACAAAACATCGGATGGTTTCTCACCCTCAGCCTATAACCAACTGTGCCAAAAGAAACAGATTGAGCAGGCTGACGATGGTACCTAATATCAGTAATACGATATTCGTTAACCGGCTATTGGCAAATTCGCCCATTACCTTTTTACTGGATGTGAGATAAACCTGCGTAAAGATAGTAATTGGTAATTGAATACTCAGTACCATTTGCGAAAGGATCAGTCCACGGAAAGGATCACCTACAACAAAGATCAGAAGGAGAGCCGGAAGGAAAGAACAAAGCACACCTATTTTCGAGTGTATATCTTTGTGGTGATAAGCTTCTCCGAAGATACCGGCGAAGATGGAAGCTCCGGCAATACCCGAAGTAATCGTAGATGAAATACCCGCCATTAATAAAGCGACAGCAAAGATGACGCCGGCATTGTTCCCAACGAGCGGGAATAAGAGCTGTTGTGCCTGGTCCAGTTCGCTGACAGCTATTTTCTCCTGAAAGAAGGTCGAAGCCGCCAGAATAATCATTGCCGAATTAATACCCCAGCCGATTACCATTGACAGGAGCGTATCGTAGAATTCATATTTGAGTTGTTTGTGAATGACGGTCTTGTCTTCCAGATTCCATTTCCGGCTCTGTATCACTTCGGAATGTAAGAACAGGTTATGAGGCATCACGACGGCACCCAATACACTCATGACAATCAGCAGGGAATGATCCGGAAACGAAGGTTTGATCCAACCTACGGCAGCTTCCTGCCAGTTAACATCTACCAGCGCCAGTTCATACAGGAAGGAAAGTCCGATGATGGAAACGAACATGATGATCCAGCGTTCTATTTTGCTGTAAGTATTGCTCAGCAACATAATCAGACACGCCAGTGTTACAATAACAGCTCCGGCTTTGATAGGAATACTGAATAACATCTTCAAGGCAATGGCGCCACCTAATATTTCAGCAAGTGAAGTGGAAATACTTGCCATCATGGCAGAAATCAAAATCGGCAGGCTGAGTTTTTTAGGTAAATATTGGGTTGTCGCTTCAGATAGGCATAGTCCGGTCACGATTCCCAGGTGTGCAACGTTATGCTGGATAATAATCAGCATGATGGATGAGAAGGTAACGACCCAAAGTAAAGCATATCCAAACTCAGATCCGGCAGCCAGATTAGTGGCCCAATTACCCGGATCAATGAATCCGACGGTGACAAGCAATCCGGGTCCGATGTATTTCAATAATTCGAGTGCTCCGGAATGCGGATGATGGTTACGTTTCAGCTTTTCCAGTATATTCATTGTCTTCGCTTTTTAAGTTCAACAGTTTATTATTTCCCAATGCTTACAGATAATTCTATCAATAAATAACAGTTTCTCTGCTCGCTTTGTTTTTGTTGAGCTGATGAAGAATCTTTAATGGGCTGTATTTTCATAAATATACGGATCTTTTATCGAAGATACGAAGGCGTATTTAGGTAAAAGATCCGTATATATGCATATTCTTCTTTGCTTATACTAAGTCAACAGAAGAATGTTCCAGCCGACTAAAGAGAGAAGAGGAACGTGTTCATGGTCTTCAGATCGATTGTCCAAAGCTTCCCATTTAAGGGTTCGCCACAACCGGTAATCAGTTTGATGGCTTCGGAAGCTTCTACACAACCAACGACTCCGGGCAATACGCCCATCACACCTTTAGGCGGCGTTTCCATCTGACTGGTTTCCGTTTCCGGGAATAATTCCCGGTACGTTTTCCCTCTCGGCAGATTGAATACAGCCACTTGTCCGTCGAACTCCCGGATAGCTCCGTAAATATAAGGTATATGTAGCCGGGCCGAAACATCACTGATCAGATAACGGGTCGGGAAATTATCACAACCGTCGATAACCAGGTCGTATGGGGAAATCAGTTCCTCTGCATTCTCGCCGGTTAAACGGAAGGGAAAAGTATCCACTACCAACTGACTATTCAATGCCTGCAAGCGACGGGCAGCACAAATCACCTTGGGCTGTCCGACTTCACTTTCAGTATAAAGGACCTGGCGTTGCAGATTCGATTCACTAACGACATCATCATCCACCAATCCGATTCTTCCAACTCCGGCCGCAGCCAAATAAAGAGCAATGGGCGAACCTAGTCCGCCCACACCGATAAGCAAAACTTTCGCTTTGCCTAGTTTCATCTGACCTTCTTCACCAATCTCTGGCAAGATGATATGTCGGTTATACCGTTGTTGTAGCTGCATGTTCCTGGCAATTGACGGCATCGAACGACTGATCCCAGTCTTTCCAGACCGGTTCGATACCCAGATTCTTCAACGCGAGGGTTACTTCTTTGGCGGTACGTTCGTCACTTACGTGGAACTGTTCCAACGTTTGCGGATAAGAATAATAACCTCCCGGTTCTGTTTTACTTTCAGCACTCATCGTTGTTACGCCAAGGCGTGCCATATTGTCGCGGAAGCTGGCGCTTTCGCGAGTAGAATAGGAGATATCCACATCGTGATCGAAGATACGGGTTGCAAATGTCACCTGAGCCAATTCGCGGTCGCTCATGACAACATTCGGCTGGAATCCTCCGTTTTCCGACGGACGCATACGCGGGAAATTAAAGCTGTACTTGGTTTTCCAGTAATGCTTTTGCAGATAACGCAGATGATAGGCCATCATAGTCACGTCCGTACGCCATTCTTTCTCCAGGCCGATCAGCACACCCATACCAATACTATGTACGCCGGCTTGTCCCATACGGTCGAATCCATTGACACGCCATTCGAACTTCGACTTCATTCCGCGCGGATGATAGATATTATAATTTGCCTTGTGATAAGTCTCCTGGAAGCAAATCACGCCGTTCATACCGTGATGCGTCAGTTCGCGATACTCTTCAGCCGAAAGAGGCATTACTTCAATCTTCAGGTTTGAGAAATAAGGCTTGGCCAGATCGAGAGCACGGGCAATATACGGAACGCCTGCTTTTGCCGGATTCTCGCCTGTTACCAGAAGCAAATTCTCAAACGGAGCCAGCTTCTTGATGGCCTTGTATTCATTAACGATCTCTTCTTCCGTCAGGATCGTTCGCTTCATCGGATTGCTGACATGGAAACCGCAATAGACACATGAATTGGTACAAGAGTTGGTAATATATAAAGGAACGAACATCGACATCGTGTTACCGAAGCGTTCGCGCGTATATTTATAGCTTAACTGTGCCATTTGTTCGAGATAAGGCTCGGCAGCCGGCGAGATTAATGCCATAAAATCCTGCACATCCAAATGGCTTTTGGATAAAGCCCGACGGACATCCGCGTCGGTCTTGGCATAAATGGCCGCCGTAGTTTCGTCCCAATCTATTTTTTCTAATTCTTCTGAGAACATATATTGAATTTCTTTATATTTCTGTTGATATTTCTATGAATGACTTATCTACGAAGAGTGCGGCGACAGATTGTCGATAATCAATCACCCTTTGCACCCTTGCGTGAGCAGTTTGTAAATGTTCAATCACCCTTTGCACCTTGCGTGAGCAGTTTGTAAATGTTCAATCACCCGTTGCACCTTGCGTGGGCAGTTTGTAAATGTTCAATCACCCGTTGCACCTTGCGTGAGCAGTTTGTAAATGTTCAATCACCCTTTGCACCCTTGCGTGGGCAGTTTGTAAATGTTCAATCACCCGTTGTACTCTCGCGTGGGCTCATTGACGACGATCAATCGGCTCTCGCAGCCTTGCAACGGCATTTCGATTGCGTTCCATCTGCTGACGTCATCCTCGTTTTGTCTCTATTCCTTGTTGATCGATGAAAGATCTTTCGACAGCTTCATCGCGCAGAAATTCGGACCGCACATCGTACAGTACTCGCCATCTTCGTGTTTACCTTCCTGGAAATAGGCGAGGGCACGATCCGGATCCAAGCTTAAATGGAACTGGTCGCGCCAACGGAATTCGTAACGGGCCTTTGATAATGCATTATCACGGATCTGAGCTCCCGGATGACCTTTGGCCAAGTCGGCTGCATGTGCTGCGATCTTGTAGGTGATAACGCCGGTACGTACATCTTCTTTATTGGGCAATCCCAAATGTTCCTTCGGCGTAACATAGCAAAGCATGGCTGTTCCCAGCCAGCCGATTTGCGCCGCTCCGATAGCCGACGTGATGTGATCATATCCGGGTGCGATATCAGTCACTAACGGACCTAACGTATAGAAAGGAGCGTTGTGACATTTCTCAATCTGACGCTGCATGTTTTCCTGAATCTTGTGCAAGGGCACATGACCCGGTCCTTCGATAAAGGCTTGTACGTTCTTTTCCCAGGCACGTACAACCAGTTCGCCCATCGTATCCAGTTCGGCAAACTGTGCTTCGTCGTTGGCGTCATAAATAGAGCCGGGACGAAGTCCGTCGCCTAAGGAAACAGCTACATCATATTGGGCCAGAATATCGCAGATCTCATCGAAATGCTCATACAGGAAAGACTCCTGGTCGTGAATCAGGCACCATTTGCTCATGATACTGCCTCCACGACTGACGATACCACACAGACGTTTGTCTGCCAGGTGCACATTATGACGGCGGATTCCGGCATGAATGGTGAAATAGTCAACGCCCTGTTCGCATTGCTCGATCAGTGTGTCCTTATAAATCTCCCAAGTCAAGTCTTCTACCTTACCATTGACTTTCTCCAAAGCCTGATAGATAGGCACTGTACCTACCGGAACCGGACAATTACGCACGATCCATTCGCGCGTCTCATGGATGTTTGCTCCTGTTGAAAGGTCCATCAACGTATCGCCGCCCCATTTACAACTCCATACAGCCTTTTCTACTTCTTCATCAATGGAAGAAGTGGTTGCCGAATTGCCGATGTTGGTATTGATCTTAACCAGGAAGTTCCGGCCGATGATCATCGGTTCACTTTCTGGATGATTGATATTGGCCGGTAAGACAGCCCGTCCGGCTGCGATCTCGTCGCGGACAAATTCAGGGGTAATATGTGTATCGATGCCTAGCTCCTGGCAGTTCATGTTCTCGCGGATGGCTACGTATTCCATTTCCGGAGTAACGATTCCCTGCTTGGCATAATACATCTGTGTACAGCATTTCCCTGCTTTGGCCCGGTAAGGCAAGGCGATATGTTCGAAGCGGAGATGATCGAGCGACTTGTCGTCACGCCGCATTTTACCATATTCTGATGTGATAGACGGCAACTGTTCCACATCACCGCGGGCAGTAATCCAGGATTCTCGCATACGAGGCAGACCTTTCTTCAGGTCAATCTGCATGGACGGATCACTGAATGGTCCGCTGGTATCATAGATGTAAACGGGAGCATTCGGTGTCATTACCTTTTCTCCGTTTACGATTTTAACGGTAGGCGTCAGATTTACTTTCTGCATTCCGACCCGGATGAAAGGGAAAAGCTTTCCGTTCATATAAGCTTTCTCCCGCTGTGCGTATGCTTTCTTATCGTTATTCATACGTATGAGTTCTAAATAAATGAATACTGATTAACTGTTCAGGAAGGCAGTCAGTGGTGAAGAGGCGGATGCCTGGAATGAAGATGAAACGCCACCCAATCCGGCTTCATACGCTTCACGTCCGGCTTCAACAGCAGCTTTGAAGGCTTGTGCCATACGAACCGGATCACCGGCAACAGCAATCGCTGTATTTACCAATACGGCTGAAGCACCTAACTCCATGGCTTCGGCAGCCTGACTCGGAGCTCCGATACCGGCATCCACTACGACCGGAATACCAGCCTGCTCAATGATGATTTGGATAAACTCGCGTGTCTGCAAACCTTTATTAGTTCCGATAGGCGCACCCAGCGGCATAACGGTTGCAGCTCCGGCTTCTTCCAACTGACGGCATAAGACCGGATCGGCCTGACAATACGGTAATACAACGAAGCCCAGCTTGACCAGCTGTTCGGTTGCTTTCAGAGTCTCAACCGTGTCTGGCAACAAATAACGCGGATCCGGATGGATTTCCAATTTCAGCCAATTCGTACCGAAGGCTTCGCGTGCCATTTGGGCAGCGAAAACAGCTTCTTCAGCATTACGAACTCCGGATGTATTGGGTAATAACTGAATATGTGGGTGCACGATGTGGTGCAGCATATCATCTTCTTTATCGTCTAAATCGATTCGTTTCATGGCAACCGTTACCATTTCGCTACCGGAAGCCAAGATTGCTTTTTCCATCAAATCGTTGGATTTGAATTTGCCTGTACCTAAGAACAAGCGGGAATTGAATTCTTTTCCCGCAATGACCAACTTCTCCATTGTCTTATATATATTAATGTATATTATGATTGATTATTTTCTATGAATAAACTTATCCACCACAAGCAGCTTTGATCACAACTACCTGGTCGTTTTCCTGTAAAATTGTCTCAGACCATTTTGTCCGCGGAATCATTTGGTTGTTGACGGCGACTGCTACACCTTTATCGGGCATTTGCAAGGTTTCTGCCAGTTGCTGGAGGGAAGCCTGACTGGACAATTCCATTTCTTTGTTGTTGACTTTGATAATCATCGGCTATTTGTTTTAATGATGAACAATCAACAAAGGAAGGTGCGCAGGCTATAAAAAGAGAGAAGTTACTTTTGACTCAGAGCTCATCAACAATCCCTACGGCAGTACGAACTGCATCAGGTGTGAGGGTATCATCTCAGCCCTTTTCTCTTGAAAGGGCACCCCTTTGTTTCTTATCTGTTGCGCAAAGAAATAGAAAATATTTCATATAAGCAAACCGTATCGGGTTTTGCTGACAGAAAATAAAACATACTTAACGTTTGTGCGGATATTCATTGGAATCGTTTTGGATTCTCGTTGGTTTTGATTCCGATTCTCGGGAGTTTTGTTTCTTCTATTCGGGGATTCGGGAAAAGATCGTTATTTTTGTCGGACGAATGAATCGGGAGATAGGAAAAGTGGATTTGCGGAAAATCATTCATATTGACATGGATGCCTTTTATGCGTCGATCGAACAACGAGATCATCCGGAATGGAAAGGAAAACCGTTGGCCGTTGGTCATGCCGAACAGCGAGGCGTAGTGGCGGCAGCCAGTTACGAGGCCCGGAAGTTTGGCGTACGTTCGGCCATGGCTTCCCGGCGGGCTTTGAAATTATGTCCGCAGCTGATTTTCGTGCCTGGACGTATGGAAGTCTATAAGGAAGTATCGGCACAGATCCATGAAATATTCCATCAATATACGGATTTGATAGAACCGATTTCACTCGATGAGGCATTTCTGGATGTAACCGATAATAAGAAGAATATACCTTTGGCAGTGGATATTGCGAAAGCCATCAAGCAGGAGATTCGCGAGCGGTGTCAATTGGTGGCATCGGCAGGCGTTTCGTACAATAAATTCCTGGCAAAGATCGCATCAGACTATCGAAAGCCTGACGGCCTTTGTACGATTCATCCAGATCAGGCACTCGATTTTATTGCCTCGTTGCCTATTGAATCGTTTTGGGGCGTCGGTCCGGTGACGGCCAAGAAGATGCACTTGCTCGGTATTCATACGGGAACGGAGTTACGGGCCTGTTCGCAAGAAATGCTGGTACGGCAATTCGGGAAAGCCGGGTTGCTCTATTATGCTTTTGCCAGAGGTGAAGATGATCGTCCGGTCGTAGCCGAACGAATCCGGAAATCAATTGGTTGCGAACATACGTTAGAGCGGGACATCACTGCTCGTTCGAGTGTTGTAATCGAATTGTATCATGTAGCCACCGAACTAATCGAGCGGATTGCCCGAAAAGATTTCCGGGGAAATACACTGACCCTCAAGGTTAAGTTCGACGACTTCGAGATCAAGACCCGCAGTATGCGTGCCCCCAAAGAATTGACCTTATTGAATGACATCTTACCTTTGGCGAAGAAGCTGATGCAACAAATCGACTATGCCCAACATCCGATTCGGTTGATCGGCCTGGCCGTCTCGAATCCGGTAGAAGAAACAAACACGATCAGCCATTGGGAACAGCTGTATCTTCCCTTTGCGGATGATTAATCAATTCCAATCTTTCCGTCTGAGATATAACCAGGAGATTAATCCAGCCAATAACATCAGTAGCCAGGCGAAAAGATATCCGTATTTCCAACTCAGTTCGGGCATGAACTGAAAATTCATTCCCCAGACGCCAGCCAAGAAAGTCAGCGGGATGAAGATCGTTGAAACAACGGTAAGCCGTTTCATGATGGCATTCATCCGCAAATCGTTATTCGAGATATAAAGATCGACCAGCGATGAAATGATTTCCCGGCAGCTTTCGGTTGTTTGTAGGGTAAATAGAATCTGGTCGTATATATCGTTGAAGAGCGGAAGCAGTTCCGCCGAGATAAGAGCCGGATTCTTGGACAGCTTGATGAATTGTTCCTTTAAGGGCTGGGCATTCTTCCGGATCGTAATCGATTCTTTCCGCCGTTCTTGAATCAATTGTCCTGTGTTTGCCGGGATATTATGGATGTCGAGTAATAACTCTTCGATATCTTCCAGCATTTCTTCCGTTTGAGAAGCTGTTTCTACCAGGCTGGATGTGATGGCATTCAGCAGATGGATGAGAAGTTGGCTGGCTCCGTTGGCTCGGATATCCAATAAGTTCTCATCGATCGCTTTCTTTACTCCTTCAAAGATGGAATAGGAATCACCTTCTTTGAAGGTAACAATGGTATTGTCGGCCACCAACAGACAGATATGTTCGGTATGCAGTTCGGTTGATTCATCGTAGTAACAAGCATTGAGGATGATCAGAGTCCGATTGCCATACATCTCGACTTTGGCTACATGCTGAGGCGTCAGGATATCTTTGGCATCAATATTATGCAGCCCGAAGTCTTTGACAATTTGGGTGATGATGTCGGCGTCGGCCAGTCCGTTAATCTCCAGCCAATGTGTATCTGCCGAATGACAAAGCTTCTGGAAAGAAACTTGCCGGGGAGAAATAACTTGCTTCTTGACTGTTTGCTTATTGTAGGAAATCAGGTTGATAGATGTCTTCAGTACCTGTTCGCCTACATATTTATAATGTTCAGCCAACCTTCGGTTGGCACTCCGGCGTTGCTTTCGGGAAGCTAATTCTTTTCGGTTCATGGCTTTGTTTGATTAATCAAGTTCAACTACAGTAATTCCGGCTCCACCAAACTGGACATGTTCGTCGTGGAAACTGCGAACTCCCGGCACACTACGAAGGTATTCGCGGATAAGCTGACGAAGAATGCCGGTGCCTGTCCCGTGCAGGATTCTTACTTGTTGAGCACCTACTTGGATGGCATCGTCAATAAAGTAAGTAACTGTCTGCAGCGCTTCTTCTCCACGCATTCCGCGTACATCGATTTCTTGCTTGAAATGCAAACGTTTTTCGTGCATTTGATCGGAAGTCTGTTCGCTGACGAACGTACTCTTCTGGATTTCTTTCTTGATTTGGTTCTTGCTGACTTTCTCCAAGCGATCCAGTTTGACTGTACTCTTGATCATACCGAAGGCAACGGTTGCCTGTTTCTCTTGCAGTTCCATAACGGTTCCGACCGAAGTCTGTCCTTTCAGTCGGACAGCATCGCCCACTTCAATGACATCCCGGTTAAATACCGGTTGGGCAGAGACCTTTTGTTTCTGTTTCTTCCGTTCGGCACGTTCCTTCAGTTTGGCCATCTTACGGGCAAGCTTGTCGTCTTCTTCCTGGGCATCGCTGACCGAATCCTTGAACGACTGTAATTCTTGTCGGGCCTGTTTGGTCCGCTCTTTCTCAGCCTGTGCTTCCTTGATTTCGCGGATGGTATTCTCGATTCGGGCATTGGCATCCGATAAAATACGAGAGGCTTCCGCTTTGGCTTCCCGTACGATTTCTTTCCGCTGACTGTTTACCTCGCTCAAATCTTTTTCATACCGGGCAATGATGTCTTCCAGTTTCTTTTCCCGCTGCCGGATATTCTGCCGTTTGCTTTCCCAATAACGCTTGTCGCGTACGATGTCCTGCAAGTATTTATCCATGTTGATATAATCCATGCCGACCTTTTCAGAAGCTTCGGCGATGACATCTTCCGGCAATCCGATCTTCCGGGCAATCTCAATGGCAAATGAACTGCCTGGGTTTCCGATGGCCAGTTTGAATAAAGGCTGCATCAGATGACGGTCGTACAACATAGCTCCATTAACGATTCCCGGTGTGTCTTCGGCAAAATGCTTTAAGTTCTGGTAGTGCGTTGTGATCACACCAAAACTCTTATGCTGGTTGAAGCGGTTGAGCAGGGCTTCGGCAATAGCGCCTCCGATCTGCGGTTCCGTACCGCTTCCAAACTCATCTATCAATAGAATGGTCCGTTCGTTACAGTTCCGGACAAAGTATTTCATGTGCGTCAGGTGCGATGAATACGTACTCAGGTCGTTTTCGATACTTTGTTCGTCGCCGATGTCGATAAACAAGTGTTCGAATAAGCCAGTCCGTGAACTTTCGTGCATCGGGACCAGCAAACCACACTGCAACATATATTGCAACAAACCGACTGTTTTCAGGCAAACTGACTTACCGCCGGCATTCGGACCAGAGATGATCAGCAGGCGTTTCTCGGTTGTCAGTTCAATATCCAACGGAACTACTTCTTTATGTTGCTTCTTCAGCGAGAGATAAAGTAGGGGATGAATGGCCCGCGCCCAGTCGAGTTGCTGTTTGTCTTCTACGACAGGACGAATCCCTTGTATTTCGATAGCAAAAAGAGCCTTGGCACGAATGAAATCAATATCGGCCAGGAATTCATACGACTGAAGGATATCCGGAACCAACGGACGGACAAAGTTGGTAAAGTCCGTGAGGATACGAATAATCTCCCGTTTCTCTTCTCCTTCCAGTTCCCGGATGCGGTTATTGGCTTCCACTACGCTTTCCGGTTCAATAAAGACGGTTTTACCACTGGCTGATTCGTCGTGTACGATACCTTTAATCTTCCGTTTGAATGCCGGTGCTACCGGAATCATCAGACGCCCGTCACGCATGGTGGGCGTTACGTCTTTTTCTACAACGCCTTCGCTTTGGGCTGCCCGCAGGATGGATTGCAGATTCCGGGAGATGTTACTCATGGTAATGGTCATCTCGCGGCGGATCGTCTGCAATTCGGGTGATGCACTGTCTTTCACTTTCCCGAACTTGTCGAGGATCGTATCGATGCGGCCCACCAACTGAGGGAAGACCAGAATATCTCCAGCCAGTGCTGTCAGTGCCGGATATTTGATTTCCTCATCTTCGCCCGGCTGGAAGAAGCGGATAATATCGTGTATGGTCTGTAATGAGCGCTTCAGATCAAACAATTCTTTTTCGTCCATCCAGGTTCCTTCCGGGCGGATACGCTTCAGTGAATAACGTACGTCGAAAAAGTAGTTGGCAGGAAAATCGGTTTCGCCTTGTTGGATCTTTACAAACTCGTCCACTAAATCGAGTTCATTACTGATAAAGGTGTAGTCCGTAGAAAAGGACATGGCTGCGACTCTCTCTTTACCCAGTGGGCTAAGGCATTTGTCTGAAACCAAAAGACGAACTTTATCAAAGCCCGTCTTTTGCTCAAAATTAGAAGGATATATCACGTTTGTTTTTTATTTGCTGTTTATTTTAATTCAATAATGATACCGGTACGAATCGTAGGCCGGATGATAATCTTTTTCCGTTCGGTTCCTTGTTTGACGTAAAAGGTAATTGCATTATTGCTGGTCGGGTTGATGTAAGGCGCAAAGTAATACAGATAGGCGAAAGCCGTGAGGTTATTCGGATTCTGAATGGCTTTGTTTACCTGCGGATACTTGAATGCATCCCAATACATACAACGGCTGAAACCTTTACTGTCGGTAAACCGGGTTTCCGGATTTCTCAGCTCCATCGTATTGGTAATAAACTGGCGATAGGCTGCTGTAAACTCTTCTATCGAGTAATCGGTACTTTGTCCTTCAATTCCTTCAATGACATCTTTGGCGCGAACTCCGGCTTCGTGGGCAGGAGAGTTGCGGTCGACCGATACGACAGTACTCAGCTTGTCCATGTCGTAGTTGATACCTGTATAATTGTAGGTACATTGACTGACGGTGAAATGTACATTCTTCTTATACTTCAGGTAAGGGAATTGCATCAGCATAAGCGGTACATGGATTTGCGCATACTCTTCCAGGTGATAAGCTTCTTCGAGTAATTCGTTGGCTTCGCATTCCCATAAGACACGACCGGCACTTACTTTCTGATCGATGATACGGATTCCGAACTGCAACAAATAAGCTGCTTCGGATTCGGATGCCGACGGATCAAGGAAAGGAACCTTTTCCATCTTGTTGCGGCTGATATTAAAACGATATACCGGCTGTTTCAATTTGATGGGATTAGGACCTACATAGTTCGGGTTCTTATCGAAATAATAAAAGGTCTGAATAAGCAAATCCGGGTTTTGTTCGTCGCTGGTAAAACCTTTCTTGGCTAATTCCTTTTCGATAACCCGATTGATATTGGCTTCCAATTCCGTGTTTTCGTCGGTAGCTGCAAACTTATATGAGCGGAACTGTCCGAAATCGACGGTATCTGTTGTCGCAACTGTTTTGAAAGGACAGACAAATTCACGTTCGGATGTCGTCTCAAGACTGTACATATTGAAAGCCATCGCCAATTGATTCTCGCTGATCTCGTTGATCTGCTTGCACTCTTTGTTGAGGATGACCTCGCGCGAAGGAGATGAAGTCGATTTGATAGTCAGCATGATGTTCCGTTTATTGGCCGGATTCAGCAATTGGGCAATCTCATCATTGGATACATCTGACACCGGAATACTCTCGATATGGGTAATGATGTCGTAGGGTTGAATACCGGCTTTCTCGGCATTGGAATAAGGACTAACCGACGTTACGACCAGATTATTCTTACCCCAGTTGCTGTTCTGGCTTATGTCGTAGGTGAACCCAAGTCGGCAAACTCTTTTGTTGGAAGTTTGTCCGAAGCAACAGAACACCGAAAATAAAAGGAATGTTGATAGTACTATTTTTCTCATATTGTTTGATAACCTTAAACGAACAGGTCGAAATTGATTGCAAATGTAATAAAAAATGGAGAATAGGCAATCGTCGTTTGAAAATTATAGGAGAGGATGTTGCCGTGTTGAGGACGCATTCTTCCTTGCCTGCCGAGTCCTAAAGGTTATTCTCCCGAAGTATTAGTCCTGATCTGCTGAGATATTAACTTTCCTCCGTCCGAAGGAAGGGTTTCCTCCGATCGAAGGAAACTGTTCCTCCGACCGGAGGATGATGTTCCTGCGTTCGGAGGAAAGCTAATATCTCCTTGCTTTTGGCTTAGTTGTTCACTGGGAAGGGACTAATGAGTATCGGATCGGGTAGGAGTGGCTGACAGGCCTTTTGTATTTTATTGCTTAGATTTTCCTTCAGACGTTTTGTTTCCCGAGAAAAATCTTTAGTTTTGTAAGGCTATCCTTGGGTAGCGGGATTTATAAATTATTTAAAAAACAAATACCATGGATATATATTTGGCGGACAAGCAGCGGTATGAACAGATGCCATATCGCCGATGTGGAAAGAGTGGGCTTCTGCTTCCGGCTATTTCGCTGGGCTTGTGGCATAACTTCGGGAGTGTAGATGTGTTCGAACAGTTTAAGCAAATCGCCTTTCGTGCCTTTGATCGGGGTGTAACTCATTTTGATTTGGCGAACAACTACGG
>OLOD01000876.1_pt1 | contig 21590 bp, 13 predicted proteins | sample 1671921 | NCBI WGS metagenome assembly OLOD01 (sample SAMEA3136626, study PRJEB25190) | human gut metagenome | biome: human gut; feature: human-associated habitat; material: faeces | place: Austria | collected 2013
CCCTAAAGTTGTCCCCTAAATAATTTGGCTTTCCCCCTAAATTATTTGGTTACCCGATTTCTATCTTTGGAGAAATATGTTAGTCATTTACTTTTTTCTTTTTTAAAGCAACAATAACAATCAATGAAACTAAACTACAAATTGTTAATAATTCAATTGGTGTTCTATCTCCAGTTTTTGGAGTTGTATTATTTTTTACATTTGTAGTTACATTATTTGTTTTATCACTAACTTCATCTTTTTTATCTGTATTTGGTTTTTGATTAGTATCATCACCTTTTCCAGTACCTGGTTTTTGGTTTGTATCGTCATCTTTTCCAGTACCTGGTTTTTGATTTGTATCGTCATCTTTAGAGTTATCTACTGTAAATAATGTTTCCACATCTCCTAATGTAGAAGTTATTTTAATAGTATGTTCTCCATTACTTAATGTTTTTAAATAGTCTTCACTTAAAATAACATCTGCTGTACCATTAATTGATTGTGCAATATTTTCTACTGTATAATATTTTGAATCTAATTCTTCACCATCTACAAGTACTTTTAAAATATCTTCTTTAGAAACATTTATTGTGATTTTTAATGGTTTTGAATCTTTTAATTCATATTTTCCATTTTCACCAGCAATAATTTTTGCTCTTTCTTGAACATTGATTTTAGCTGTTTGTACTTTATCTAAATCTACACATTTAACAGCTACTTCATTTGTTTCTTCTGTAATAATTTCTTGAGGATTTTCAAATACCCATCCTTTAGGTAATTGAATTGTATCTAAAGTATCACCAATAAAACCATTTAATTTTAATCCAGATTTTTCTAAATCTTTTTCAAATGTTCTTTCTTCAATTGTAAGAATAACAGCTCTTCTTGTTGATGGTTTTGTAGCATCTGTACTACTTTTAGCTGTGTAATATAAGTTATATTTTCCAGGTTTAAGATTTTTTAATCTTGCTGTATCATTTTTACCTGAACATACTAAATCAACAGAAGTAAGTCCACCTTTTGATTTAAATGAATATTCATTATCAATTGAATAATCTAAAATACTATCTTGATCAGAAGTAACTCCTTCTAATAAATCAGGTGTTTCCCCTTCTGTCATTGTTACATCATGTTCACCTGTGATTTTAATAGCGTCTTTGTAATAAGCTTCTGAATCTGCTTTTTGTTGAGCATTTTGTCCATAGTAAACATAATCTACTTCATATTTTTGACCAGCTAAATTATCTCCAGCATCACCAGCCCAGTTTCCACCTGTTGCTAAATTTAATTGAATATATTGAGGTCTATTGAAACATCTTTTATATTCTTCATTATTACTATAATCTATAGAACCAACAATTGTACTATCTACATAGAATTCTAATTTATTTTTAGACCAGTTAATCCCAAAAATATGATAATCATCATTAAAAATTCCTTCTGGTAATGTATAAGTAGAAACTGATCTTGAATGATCTACATCTTGAGCTGAACCTGCATGAACTGTTTGATAAACTTTTCTATTACTTTTTCCATTTAAATCACCATCAGCAGCTCCAATCATTTCCATAATATCAATTTCACCACAAACAGGCCATGGAGCTCCTTGTTCACTACTGATTCTACCATCTAACGTAAAGTCTGAACCTAATGTCCAAAATGCAGGGAAAGCACCTTTTCCTTTAGGAAGTTTAGCTTTCATTTCAATTCTTCCATATAAGAACTCTTTTTTCCCATGAGTTCTAATACTTCCTGAATTATAAATAACTTGTCTATTTCCTCTAGGATTTTTATATTGATCTTCTTTATCACGATCTGTCACTTGTAATACTAATTGTCCATCTTTTACATAAACATTTTCTGGATCATTTACATAATGTTCTTGTTCAACACCTCTAATAGATCCTAATTCATAATCCCAATTTGATGTATCTAATTGATTTTCATTAAAATCATCTGCCCAAACCATTTCATAATTATCATCTTCTGAAGTTTCATTGACTGCTTTAACAGAAACATCATCAATCCATACTTCTTCATTGATAATATCTTGATTTCCATTTCTTTCAGTCCATTTAATAAAAGCAATAGATCCAGAACCATTATCACCTGAATTGAAAGTAAACTCTACATCTTGATACTTATTAGCAGTTTCTTTTGATGATGTAATATTTGTTTCAATAATTTCTCCATTATTATCTTTTAATCCAGCACTTAAATTACTATTTTTTACAGCTAAAAATACTTGACCATTTTCATTCGATATCTTAACTTTTGCTTTTACAACATAATCAGTATTTTTCTTAAAACTTACATTTTGATAAACAGCTGCATTATTAGAATTTGATGGTAATTTTCCATAATAATTTCCATTATCATTTCCAATTGTTCCTGTACCTGTTTTAAGCCATGAAGCACCATTATTATTAAAACCACCATTAACAATTAAATCTCCATTACGATCTAATTTTACCAAATCATATTCGTGAGCAACTTGTGATGCTCCTTGATTTGTTGGTTCAGCAAAGACCATTGCTGAATAAGAACTCAACATTGACATAGATGTCAATACAGATAATACAACTTTACTTATTTTCTTATTTTTCATATTTTTTCCTTTCTTATACTTACATAAGCAAATTAAGACAAAAAATAAAGACCAAATAAGATACACTAAAAAAGTGTAAGTTATTTGGTCTTGCCTACTTAAAGTAACAATCCGTATTTACATCACGTATTCTAACATACCTTTCTTGTCTATGCAAGGGGTTTCATTAAATTTGTCTAGACAAATTTAAATTATAATTCTTCACCGTTAGAAGCAATTACTTTTTTATACCAATCATAAGAATCTTTCTTGCTTCTTGCTAGTGTTCCGTTTCCTTCGTTATCTCTATCTACATAGATAAATCCATAACGTTTTTTCATTTCACCTGTAGTAAATGAAACACAGTCAATGCATCCCCATGGTGTATATCCCATTAAATCTACACCATCTTCTTCAACGGCTTTTTTCATTTCTTCAATATGAGCTCTTAAATAATCTATACGATATGGATCATGGCATGAACCATCTTCTTCTTTAACATCAATTGCTCCAAAACCATTTTCTACAATAAATAATGGTTTTTCATATCTTTCATAGAACATATTTAAAGCATATCTTAAACCTTCTGGATCAATTGCCCATCCCCAATCAGATTCTTTAATATATGGATTTTTAACAGAATGTTCACTTGAACCATCTGTTGATTTTGAAACATCTTTTGTAACTGTTGAATCTACAACATTTGTCATATAATAACTAAATCCAATATAATCAACAGTACCTTCAGCTAAAGCTTTTTTATCTTCTTCAGTAATATCAATATTAAATCCTTTTCTTTCAAACATTTTTAAAGCATAAGCAGGATAATGTCCTCTACATTGTACATCGCAGAAGAAGAAACGATCATGCATTTGTTGTTGAGCTAATACTTGATCAGCAGGACGACAACTAAATGGATAAATTGGAACCATGGCAATCATATTTCCAATTTTAAAATCAGGATTAATTTCTTTACCAACTTTTACAGCCTTTGCAGAAGCAACTAATGTATGATGTCCACAGATATACATTGCTTCTTCTGGATTATCATAGTTTCCAAAATGAGCACCACTATTTGTCCAACCAAAGATATCATTTTTAAAGTTCATTTGGTTATTGATTTCATTGAAAGTCATCCAATATTTAACTTTGTTTTTATATCTTTTAAAACATACTTCAGCAAATTTAACAAAGAAATCAATTGTTTTACGATTCATAAAACCACCATATTCTTTAGCTAAATGATAAGGCATTTCAAAGTGTGATAATGTAATGACCGGTTCAATACCATATTTTAATAATTCATCAAAAACATCATCATAGAATTGTAATCCTTCTTCATTAGGTTTATCTTCATCACCTAATGGGAAAATACGAGTCCAAGCAATTGATGTTCTAAAACATTTAAATCCCATATCTGCAAACATTGCAATATCTTCTTTATAATGTCCATAAAAATCAATACCTACATGGTTAGGATAATATTTTCCTTCTACTACACCATCTGTAATTTCTCTTGGAACTCCATGTGCACCTGCTGTCATAACATCAGCAACAGAATATCCTTTAGAAGTATTTAATACTCCTCCTTCAAATTGGTGAGCGGCTAATGCTCCACCCCATAAAAAATCTTTTTGTAAAGCCATATACTACCTCCGTATTCTTTTTTTATTATTATATCATAAGGCGATTAGACTAGAAAATATTCTCTTATACTTTGCATAAATATTTACAAAAAAAGCTAGAGAATAATTCTCTAACTTTTAAAATAAAACATAAATATATTGATAAATAAGAATTTTTAATGCTGTGTTATTTTCTTGAATCAATATCAAACACTCTTCAACATAATTCCTTATGTCATCTAACTCTTCTTGTAAAATTGTACTATTTGAATAAGCTGCTTTTAAAGCAATATCTCGATAATGATTCTCTATTTCTGAATTATGTTGTTTTAATTCATTTAAATAATCATAATAAGCAATATATTTTTTATTTATATTTTCTTGAGATAAAAACTTTTCTCTTTGTTTTAAAAGATACTTTCTTCTTAAAATAAGGATCATAGTTGCAATAATAAAGAATAGAAGGAAAATAATAACAAGGAATAATACTTTATGATCTTCACTTTGTTTTTGAACTTCTTTTTTCTTTATATTCTTTTTAGGTGTTTTCTTTTTTTCTGTTTGCTTGTTTTCATTACTACTTTGTGTCTTTTTTTGTTGTTCTTTATTTTCTGGGTTTGACTTTTTTTCATTTGATCCACTACCATTTGAACTTTGTTGATCATTTGAATTTGATTTTTGTTCTTCAATATTTTGTTGATTCGTTTCTTCTGATTTTCCAGCTGCCGGTTTATCCATAGGATCACTTCCAGAAGCACCACTAGATCCTGGAGTTGCTTCTACCATTATCCAACCAACACCTTTTACATAAACTTCGACCCAAGCATGTGCTTTTGCTTGAGTAACAGCAGCAACATTGCTCCCCTTAAAATCACTTTCATCCAAGACAAATCCCGTTGTATAACGAGCTGGAACGTTTATAGCACGTAATAACAAAGCTGCACTCGATGCAAAATGCATACAATAACCTTTTTTATTTTCTAACAAGAAATATAAAACAGGATCTTGATCACTTGGACAATTACCAGGATGCAATGTATAAACACATTGATCAGCAAGTAGATTTTTAACAAGTGTTACTTTTTCATTGATTGTCATTCCTTCATGATAACCAGCTTGATTTAATAAATTTAATAATTGATTTTTTATATCTTGAAAAACGCCTAGATAATTTTCTTCTACAAATTGATCATATTGAGGTGTTGTGTAATCCCCTCTAGCATTTAATAAGTCACTAGATGAAACACCTATTTTTACATTCGTATGTCTTGATGAACTTTGACCTTTTGAATAGCTATCCAATTTAAATAATTCTCCATCATAACTATAATAAGGATAATATTTATAGGGACTTGAAACAGATATTTCATCAATTGTAAGAACAACATCTGTTTGAGCATATTGTGACGCTAGAGATTGAACAAGATTAATGGAAGCTGGTTGATTATATATCTTTTGACATTTTTTTGTCGTTAACATTGACCATTTCCCATGATCATAATATGCAGCGGAACTATCTCTTAAATAAGTAGAAACTGGTCCATAGCTAGAAGTAACCTTTAGAGCTACTGTTTTGTTATCTAACTCTGTATCTCCAGCTGAATTTAAATCAGAATCAGCACCACTGCCTCCTCCAGACATACCTGAAGAGAGCGTTTTAATTGTTGATGTTGTTCCTTTATTACTCTTTTTCTTACTCTTTCCAGATTTATTTTCTTGATTATTATGACTATCACTTTCTTTACCTTCATCACCAGCTAGATTTCCTCCACCTCCACTACCATCAATTTCTTGAGATTTTTCTATACTATAGCCATTTTTAATTTCATAATCTTCTTGAAATTCTTTAGATTCTTGACTCATAAAAAGTTCTTTAATAGGTCTTTCTACATAACTGCTATAAGGAAGTAAAATAGCTGGAACAAGCATTGAAATAACAATAACAAGTATACAAATAAATTGAATTAAATGATATCGAGTATATGAAATATAGTGAATACCTGTAAGTAAATAGTATGTAAGGACAATAATGATTAAGGTTATAAAAAAGAATGTGCTTCTATAATCAGTATAAGCATATTGTAATCCTAAAAGAATTAATATATTTATTAATCCATAAAGTGAATTCTTTTTAAGAATCATCGCTACAAAACTAGCAGCAACATAATAAATTGTAAGTAATAACGTTAGATAAACGAGTTGACTATCTAGACTTATAATAAAATCAATAATATTAAAGTTTTTACTCATTGAATCTAAAGCAATACCATATTGATATATAACATAACATAAACATCCTAGTGTACATAAATTAATAAATGTTCCAATGTATTTTATTTTATTTTTTCTAATATAAAATAAAACTAAACTAAGTACCAAGGTAGCTATTGTATAAATTAAACGTTGATTTAAAGTATAAGATAAAGTATCAATGATAATATTGATTGCACATAAATCACATAACAAAAGAGAGAATATTTCTATATAAATAGGTTTTATTTTCTTTAGCTTATCCATAATAACCTCCCAATCGTTCTTCTTCTATTCCTTTAGAAGTTGCTGTATAAAGACAACCATATTGATAATTTAAAGTACTTAAAGAATATCTTTGATGACTTGGTATTTTACATGATAACATTTTATAGAGAACATCTTTATAATTGTCATAACAATTAATAGGATAAATAACATAGTGATTCATTGTGATATTTTGAAAAATAATGTCAAAGTTAATTTCTTGATTTAACATCTTATGACATAATGAATGAAAATAATCATAAGCTACATCATTTTCATTAAAATCATCTGTTATTAAAATTGTAACTAAAACATTTTTTACGATTGGTTGACTTCCTATATTCACATAAATATCTTGTCTTTGAAGTGTAGATTTCCAATTAATATGTTTTAAAGAATCACCTTGACGATATTGTCTAATTTCATACAACTCAGAATAATCATTTCCATAACGATAAGGTGAATATAATTCACTCTCTTCTACAAAAACTTCTAATTTTTTTACTTCTTGTTCTATATCTATCAAATTAGGTTCAATATACATACTACATTTCTTTTGACAACGTGTTGTATGATAAAACAATCCTAATAAATCATAACAACGAAAACGTGTAATCGTTAAATCACAATGACCTACATGATTTCTAAGTAAAATAATATCTGCTTGTTCATCTTCCATATAAACTTTATAACTATTTTTTTGGTTACAGATTGTTTGGATGTATTCATAATCTATCTTAATTAAAGCACTTGGATAATGTTTATAAGGAACTCTTTTGAAATATAAATAAGCTAAATGATTTCTTTTAGCAATAAAATGTTCATGTGTTTTTTCAACGTCTACATGTCTCATTCCTGGTAAAGAAATAACTAAGGATAGAATTGGTAAAATAAGTAAAATATATGTACAAATAAGTAAAAAATAAACAGATGTCATTAAATATAAAAATAACACAACACCTAATATACTAAAGTATTTAACTCTACCATTTCTCATATTTTTATTTTTGGTTCCTTTACTTCTTTTAAAATACTTTTAATAACATCTTGAATAACAACACCTTTAACTTTTGCATCATAAGTTAAAATTAAACGATGTGACAATACATCATAAATAACTTTTTTAATATCATCAGGGATAACATAATTTCTATGATCCATATAAGCAATTGCTTTCACCATTTTTAATAAAGAAATAGATGTACGTGGAGAAGCCCCTTGTTGAATTAATTCATGATCACGTGTTTTATGAATAATTCTTACAATATAATCATAAATCTTATCATCTACATAAACTTGATCTACTTGTTTTTGTAATTCTATTATATCTTGTGGTTTACATACAGATTGAATGGTATCTAAAGGGTTTTCTTGACTTTTTCTTTTTAAAATTTCAATTTCATCTTCTAATGATGGATACCCCATTGAAAGTTTCACCATAAAACGATCTAATTGTGAATCTGGTAATAATTGTGTTCCTGCTGATCCATAAGGGTTTTGTGTAGCAAGAACTGTAAATGGTTGTGGTAATTGATAAGTAACACCATCAACTGTTGTTCTTCCTTCTTCCATTACTTCTAATAAAGCGGATTGTGTTTTAGGAGATGTTCTATTTATTTCATCTGCTAAAAATAAATTACACATAATAGGTCCTTCTTTATATTCAAAATCATTGGTTTTTTGATTATAAATAATAAAACCTGTAACATCTCCTGGTAAGACATCACTTGTAAATTGCATACGATGAAAATCTAAAGATAAAGCTTTAGAAAGTGCTAAAGTTAAATTTGTTTTCCCAACACCAGGTATATCTTCTAATAAAACATGACCTCTTGCTAAAATACAAGCCAATATTTTTTTAATATGTTCATCTTTTCCAACGACTGCCTTTTTGACCTCGTTAATTACTAATTCTAATTCATTCATTCTTTTTCCTCCCATATTGTTTTCATCATATCATAGTCTCTTTCAAATCACTAGAAAAAAAGAAAACCTCAAGAATATCTCAAGGTTTTCTATCAATGATTGTGAGTATATTTGATATTCTATAAATTAGAATACCCCATTAAATCTTCATCAACTGCACGTGCAACTTCACGTCCTTCTCTAATTGCCCAAACAACTAAAGATTGACCTCTACGCATATCCCCTGCAACATACAATTGTTTTTGATTTGTTTGGTAATTTTCATCTGCTACATTTCCTCTTGGTGTAAGTTTTACATCAAAAGCTTTAGCAACATAATCTTCGCAACCTACAAATCCTGCAGCAATTAAAACAATATCTGCATCTAATGTTTTTTCGCTTCCTTTAACAGGAACCATTTGTCTGCGACCTTCTACTTGTTTTGATTCAAGTGAAACAATAACAACTTGTTTTACATTTCCTTTATCATCTTTAATAAACTCTTTAACAGTTGTTTGATAAAGACGAGGATCATGTCCAAAGACAGCAATAGATTCATTTTGTCCATAGTCTGTCTTTTTCACACGTGGCCATTCAGGCCATGGATTTGAATCCAAACGTTCATGAGGTGGTTCTGGCATCATTTCTAATTGAATAACTGATTTACATCCTAAACGAATAGCTGAACCAACACAGTCATTACCAGTATCTCCACCACCAATAACAAGTACATTTTTACCTTTTGTTTCAACAAAAGTTTTATCTTCTAATTGACTATTAAGTAATGATTTAGTAATGCCAGTTAAATAATCAACTGCAAAGTAAATACCTTTGGCATCTCTACCTGGTGCTTTAATATCTCTAGCCTTTTTACTACCACAAGCAAGAATAACACGATCAAATTCTTTATATAATTGTTGAACTTGTTTTTTATTTTCAATACCTGCATTTGTTTTAAAGACAACACCTTCTTCTTCCATTAATTCAATACGGCGATCAATAATATGTTTTTCAAGTTTCATATTAGGAATACCATACATTAATAGTCCTCCTAAACGGTCTTCTCTTTCAAAGACTGTCACTTGATATCCTCTTTTATTCAATTGATCAGCTGCAGCAAGTCCTGAAGGCCCTGAACCAATGACTGCAATTTTTTTATCAATACGATGTTTAGGTGGTTGTGGTTGCATCCAATTAGATGCATATGCTGTTTCAATGATGGCATTTTCATTTTCTCTTACAGTAACGGGATTTCCATTTAATCCACAAGTACAAGCTGCTTCACATAAAGCAGGGCATACTCTTGAAGTGAATTCTGGAAAATTATTTGTTTTTAAAAGTCTTTTTAAAGCGGCTTTATAATTTTTATGGAAAATTAAATCATTCCATTCAGGTATCAAGTTGTTAAGTGGACAACCTGATACCATTCCTTGAATCATTTTTCCATTTTGACAGAAAGGAACTCCACAATCCATGCATCGAGCTCCTTGGCATGATTGTTCATCACGAGATAATGGTTTATGAAATTCATTAAAGTTCTTAATACGTTTTAATGGTTCAACTTCTGTTGATACTTGTCTTTCTATTTCTAAAAATCCTGTTGGCTTTCCCATAATCTACATTCCTTTCTTAAAAGCATTGAATGCTTCTACTTTTGCTTGTTCATTTGTAAGTCCTTGTTGTTCAAATGAACTAATAAGTGACATCATACGTTTATAATCATGAGGAACAACTTTTTTGAAGTGTGCAACTTCATTTCCAAAGTCATCTAAAATCTTTTTCGCAACATTTGAATTTGTATATTGATAATGTTTTTGAATCATTTCTTTTAATTGATCTTCATCATAACGTGATTTCACATTTTTATATTCTACGAGTTCTTTATTGACATGCTCATAGAATGTATTATCTGGATCATAGACATAAGCAATACCTCCAGACATACCAGCAGCAAAGTTACGTCCTGTTTTTCCTAAAACAACAACCATACCACCTGTCATATATTCAAGACCATGATCTCCAATACCTTCAACAACGGCATGTGCTCCTGAGTTACGTACGGCAAATCGTTCACCAGCAACTCCGTTGATATAAACTTCACCAGATGTTGCTCCATATAAAGCAACGTTACCAATAATGATGTTATCTTCTGGTTTAATTGTTGAATCTTTTGGTGGTACAACAATTAATTTACCACCTGATAAACCTTTTCCAAAGTAGTCATTACTATCTCCATAAAGATGTAATGTTAAACCTTGAGGAATGAAAGCACCAAATGATTGACCACCTGCTCCATAGCAGTTAACTTTGAAAGTATCTTCTTCTAATGATGTTCCATATTTCTTCGTAATTTCTGATCCAAAGAGTGTTCCAAATGAACGATCGATATTTGTAACATGGACATCAATTTCTTTACCTTGATGTTTATCTAAAGCTTCTTTAAATTGTTTATAAAGTACTGTTGTATCTTTGACTTCATTTAATTTGAAATCATATTCATTATTCTTTTCATGATGACTATGTTTACTAGAAGTAAATGGATTATTTAAGATTTTTGATAAATCAATATTTTCAATATCATCTCTTGCTTCTAATAAATCACTACGACCAACCATTTCATCAACAGTTTTGAATCCAAGTTGAGCCATATATTCTCTTAATTCTTGAGCAATGAAACGCATAAAGTTTTCAACATATTCAGGTTTACCTTTAAAACGTTTTCTTAAAATAGGATTTTGTGTAGCAACCCCTACTGGACATGTATCTAAGTTACATACTCTCATCATAACACATCCCATTGTTACAAGTGGTGCTGTCGCAAAACCAAATTCTTCTGCTCCAAGTAAAGTAGCAATTGCGAGATCTCTACCTGTCATGAGTTTACCATCTGTTTCAATAACAACACGGCTTCTTAAATCATTCATGATCAATGTTTGATGTGCTTCTGCTAAACCTAATTCCCAAGGAAGTCCTGCATTATAAACTGAGTTTTTAGGAGCAGCCCCTGTTCCTCCATCATATCCTGAAATAAGGATAACACCAGCACCTGCTTTAGCAACACCGGCAGCAACTGTTCCAACACCAGCTTCTGATACAAGTTTAACTGAAATACGTGCTTCTTTATTAGCGTTCTTTAAGTCATAAATCAATTGTGCTAAGTCTTCAATTGAATAAATATCATGATGTGGTGGTGGTGAAATTAAGCTAACCCCTGGTGTAGAGTGTCTAGTTTTAGCAACCCATGGATAAACTTTACCACCTGGTAAGTGTCCACCTTCTCCTGGTTTTGCTCCTTGTGCCATTTTAATTTGAATTTCATTGGCACTGCATAAGTATTCACTTGTTACTCCAAAACGTCCTGAAGCAACTTGTTTAATAGCTGAACATTTACTATCACCATTAGGGAGTGTTTCAAATCTTTCTGGATCTTCTCCACCTTCACCACTGTTTGATTTACCATGTAATCTATTCATTGCAATAGCCATCGTTTCATGTGCTTCTTTTGAAATTGATCCATAAGACATCGCACCTGTTTTAAATCTTCTAACAATTGATTCAACAGGTTCAACTTCTTCAATTGGAATTGATTTTGTCTTTTTAAATTGCATTAAACCTCTTAAGTTTAAATGTGCGCCTTCTTCATCAATCATTTTTGAATATTCTTTAAATAATTGATAATCACCTAAACGTGTTGCTTGTTGTAATTTATGAATTGTTGCTGGATTATATAAATGTTCTTCTTTTCCTGATCTTTCTTTATGATCACCAGCACTGTTTAATGAGATGTCTACATCTAATCCAAGTGGATCATAAACTTGGTCATGTCTATATTCGACATCTTTTTCAATATCTTTGATTGTTTTTCCTTCAATACGACTTACTGTTTTAGGGAAGTATTTATTCACTAAATCACTTGATAAACCAATTGCTTCAAAGTTTTGTGATCCTCGATAAGATTGAATTGTACTAATTCCCATTTTAGAAGCAATTTTAACAATACCATGTAAAATACCACTATTATAATCATCAACGGCTGCATAGTAATCTTTATCTAATAAGCCTTGATCAATTAAATCAAAGATTGTATCTTGTGCTAAATAACCATTGATAGCTGAAACACCATATCCAAGTAATGTCGCATAATGATGTACTTCTCTTGGTTCAGCTGATTCAAGAATTAAAGCTAAACTGTTACGTTTTTTAGTTCTTACTAAATAAGAGTTAACAGCTCCAACAGCCAATAATGAAGGAATTGGTAAATGGTTATCATCTACTGCTCTATCCGATAAAATAACAATATTGCATCCTTCATGATAACGTTTATCTACTTCTACAAAAACACGATCAATTGCTTTTTCTAATGAAGTATTTTTAATATATGTAATATTAACTTCACCTACTTTAAAGCCTTCTTTTTTCAAGTTTTTGATTTTTAAAATATCTGTATTACTTAAAATAGGATGATTGATTTTTAATAAATGACAGTTTTCTGGTTTATCTTCCAACATATTTCCATCTCGACCAATACAAATACTTGTTGAAGTAATGATTTCTTCACGAATAGCATCGATTGGTGGATTGGTTACTTGTGCAAATAATTGTTTAAAGTAATTAAATAATGGTGGATGTTTTGTCGATAAAGCTGCAATTGGTGTATCATTTCCCATTGCTACAATATTTTCATTACCAGTTAAAGCTAAGTTTTTAATATAGTTTGTATCTTCATAACTATAACCATGTATTTTTTGTAATTTAGTTAATTCTTCTCCTTCGTATCTTTCTACTCTAATACTAGGAATTCTCATATCTTTTAAATTAATTAAATTACTTTCCAACCATTCCCCATAAGGTTGTTTTGTTGCATAAGTTTCTTTTAAAACATCATCTTCAATAAGTTCACCTTTAACAGTATCAACTAATAACATTTTTCCAGGTCTTAGTCTTTCTTTTAAAATAATATCTTTAGCTGGGATATCTAATGAACCTACTTCTGAAGATAATACTAAATAATGATCTTTTGTAATATAATAACGTGATGGTCTTAAACCATTTCTATCTAAAATAGCCCCCATGATGTCTCCATCACTAAATAAGATAGAAGCTGGTCCATCCCATGGTTCCATAAGTGTAGCATTATATTCATAGAAATCTTTTTTTGCTTGTGACATACTTTTATCATTTTCATAAGGTTCTGGAATACACATCATGACAGCTCTTGGAAGTTCCATACCTGACATTACTAAGAATTCTAATGTATTATCTAACATTGCTGAATCTGAACCATTGACATCAACAACTGGATATACTTTTGAAGTATCCACAACATCTGTTTGCATGTTTTCTTCTCGACATAACATGTTATTAGCGTTTCCTTTAATTGTATTGATTTCACCATTGTGAACAATAAATCTATTAGGATGGGCTCTTTTCCATGATGGCATTGTATTTGTTGAGAAACGTGAATGAACTAAAGCAATGGCACTTTTATAACTTTTATCTTGTAAATCTTTAAAGAATAATCGAAGTTGTTGTACTAAGAACATTCCTTTATAAACAATGGTACGACTTGAAAGTGAACATACATAAGTATCTTCAAATTGACTTTGTTCAAAAATTCTTCTCACTTGATATAATTTTCTATCAAAATCTAAACCACAATCTACACCATGTGGTTTTTTAATAAATGCTTGGACAATATAAGGCATTGCATCTAATGCTTTTTTCCCTAAAACACTAGGTACAGTTGGTACGACACGCCAACCTAAAAAGTCTAATCCCTCTTTTTTAACAACTGTTTCAAACATTTTTTTGACACGTAAACGTACTTTTTCATCTTGAGGCATAAAGAACATTCCAACTCCATAATGCCCTTTTTGAGGAAGTACAAAATCTTTAATTACCTTTTGAAAATATTCATCTGGTATTTGTGTTAAGATTCCTACACCATCTCCAGTTTCCCCTGCTGCATCCTTTCCAGCACGATGTTCTAATTGTTCAACAATTTTTAAAGCATCATCTACTGTTTTATAAGTTTTTAATCCTTTGATATTAACAACGGCCCCTATTCCGCAGTTATCATGTTCAAATGACTGATCATATAAACCTACATTTTCTTTGTTCATAAAGGTTCCTCCTTTTTTTGTACAGTTAGAATAGCACATTTAGTAATATGTGTAAAGATTAGCTATTTTTTTGTTATTTTCCTAAAAAATAGCTAGATTGTATACATTTTTTAATGTTTTATCACTGTTTTGATAATCTTTTTTTAGCAATTTAATAAATTTATTTCAAAATGTAGAAAAAATTTTTTTTATTTTTTTTTATTTATTGGCATTAAATGATAAAAAGAGTAGAATAAATATAGTATTAATAGATGGAAAGAGGAGAAAAAAATGGAAGATATGTTTATTGTCGAAACTTCTGCTAGACATATTCACTTAAGTGATAAAGATTTAGCAACTTTATTTGGTGAAGGTCATCAATTAACAAATAAAAAAGATTTATCTCAACCTGGTCAATTTGCTTGTGTTGAAAGAGTTAAAGTAATCGGACCTAAAGGAGAATTAAATATGTCTGTTTTAGGACCTACAAGAAAAGAAACTCAAGTTGAAATTTCTTTAACTGATGCTAGAAGCATTGGTGTTCAAGCATTAATTAGAGAATCAGGAGATATTGAAGGAACTGCTGGATGTAAATTAGTTGGTCCTGCAGGAGAAGTAGAAATTCCTTGCGGTGTTATCGCTGCTAAAAGACATATTCACTTAACACCTGAAGATGCTGAAAAATTTGGTGTAAAAGATAAAGAAATCGTTAAAGTTGAAATTAATACAGACGGACGTTCTTTAATTTTTGGTGATGTTGTTTGTCGTGTAAGCGCTTCATATGCTACTGCAATGCATATTGATACTGATGAAAGCAATGCAGCTGCTTGCGGTAGAGAAGTTTACGGTAAAATCGTTAAATAAAAAATAGAATGGTTTTAGATTTTTTTCTAAAATCATTCTTTTTTTATACTTTTTATTAGATACATTAAATTTGTTCCTTCGACAAATTATGATATAATCTCCTTGGGTGATAGAATGAAAATATTAGATACTCTAGGAAAGTCTAAAAAAGCAATTGGTGGTATTATAGCAATCATTGCTTTAGTTGTTGCAATCTTTTTTGCGGGAATTCATTATGCAAGTGGTAGTAATAATGATGAGATTACTTCTACAACAATAAAAAATCAATTAACTGAAATTAATGAACTTGCTCTTTATTCATATGATTATAGTAAGGTTGGAAAATTTTCTAATAAATTATCTTTTAATGGTTGGAAAATTCCTCTAACACAAAAAAGTTTTATTATTACATATGATGGGACAATTAAAGCAGGAATTGAACTTAATAAAGCTAAAATTAATATTGATGCTGATCAATTAAATATTTCTTTACCTGCTGCTAAGATTTTAAGTCATGAAATTGATGAGAATTCGATAGAAGTTTATGATGAATCATCAAATATTTTTAATCAAATAAGTATCAATGATTATAAATCTTTTGCGACTAAAGAAAAAAAGAAAAATGAAAAAGAAGCTATTTCTAATGGTATTTTAGAAAAATCAAAAACACAAGCTGTCAAAACACTTACAACTTATTTACAGGCTATTCCAGAAATTAAAGATCATTATAAATTAAATATAACAATTGAAGATTCAAAAACTAATGAATAAATTTTAATATCGTAGGGATGTAATTCATCCCTTTTTTTATATTATTGTCTAGATTATGAAAGATATTCTTCATTTTACGCTAAAAAAGGAATATCGATTTTGCATCAATATTCCTTTAATAATTTAAAACAACTAAATTTCATTATTTTTTATTATATTATTATTTATTAACAGCTTTTTTTAATGCTGAGCTTGCTTTAAATGCAGGTGCTTTACTTGCAGCAATTGTCATTGTTTCTCCAGTTCTTGGATTTCTACCAGTTCTTTCACTACGAGTACGAACTTCAAAATTACCAAAGCCTTTTAAAGAAACTTTATCTCCTTTAGCTAAAGCATCAGTAACAACTTCAACTAAAGCAGTTACTACTTTATCTACATCAGTTTTTGTTAATTCAGTGCTTGAAGCAATTGCTTCTACTAATTCAGTTTTATTCATTTTTATTATCTCCATTTCTCGAAATTTAGGATAATAAATCCTAGTCATATTCTACTACGTTATCTGCTTATTTACAATAAGATAGTATCTATCAATTATAATTCTTCTATAAATTGTTTACATATTTCTTTAGTTGTTGCCCATGATGTAACTAAACGAATACATGTATGATTTTCATCTACTTTAAACATATATGTTGTGATATATTTTTGATTTATTTTATTTAATGTTTGATGATCTATAATAGGAAAAATTTGATTAGATGGACTCTCGATATACATCTTATAGCCTTTATCTTTAAAACCATTTCTTAATATATCTGCACATTCATTTTCATGTTTTCCAATTTCTAAATATAGATTATTTTCAAATAGGGCATTAAATTGTACTCCCAATAATCTTCCTTTAGCAAGCATTGCACCTTTTTGTTTAATATGATATCTAATATCAGTTTTTAATTCATCGTTAACAATAACTAAACATTCACCAAATAAAGCTCCCATCTTAGTTCCACCAATATAGAAGACATCACTATATTTTGCTATTTGTTGTAATGTTGGAGCATCTTTCAATACAAGTGCACTCCCAAGTCTTGCACCATCAATAAATAAATAAAGATGATTTTTTTGACAGCATTCATAAATGGCTTTTAATTCTTCTAAAGTATAGTATGTCCCATATTCTGTTGTTTGTGAAATATACACCATTTTAGGTTGAACCATGTGTTCATCTGGATGTTCACTTACAATTTCATCAATCATTTCAGGAATCATTTTTCCATCTTGATGTGGCTTTGTTAAAATCTTATGACCTGTAAATTCAACAGCCCCTGTTTCATGAACATTAATATGTCCACTATCTACAGCAATAACAGCCTGATAATCTTTTAATGCGGATGAAATCATAATCATATTTGTTTGTGTACCACCTACTAGAAAATGAATATCTACATTTTCATTTTCTAATATTGCTTTTATTTTATCTTTCGCTTTTTGGCAGTATTCATCTTCCCCATATCCTACTGTTTGAATAAAATTTGTCTTATTTAAAGCCTCCATCACTTGTGGATGAGCTCCTTCTAAATAATCACTCGCAAAATTATACATCATTAACCCCCTAAAGAAAATAGGAAACATTGTTTCCTATAGTTCTTCTCCATTTGTTTCAATTACTTTTTTATACCAATAATATGAATCTTTTTTGTATCTATTTAAAGTACCTGAATTTTCATCTTCTTCACGATCAACATAAACAAAACCATAACGTTTTTGATATCCGTTTAACCAGCTTAATAAATCAGTATAAGACCATGTACAATAAGCAAGAACACGACAACCATCATCACAAGCTTTTTTTAGTTCTTCAATATGACGTTTTAAATAATCAATACGATATGGATCATGAATTTGTCCATCTTCTAATTTATCAAATGCACCTAATCCATTTTCAGAAATAACGATTGGTAAATCATAACGTGAAGTAATTTCACGACAACACATTCTAATTCCCATTGGATCAATTGTCCAATCCCAATCTGTTGTTGGTAAAAATTCATTTTGTGGTTTCTTATAAAGACCAGGTACACCTTGAACTTTGGCTGTTCCTTTTTTACCAGTGTTATTCATTGTATGATCACTACCAACACCATTAATATCATTATATTCAACAACACATGTTTGATAATAGTTCACACCCATGAAATCAATAAGTGAAGCTGCTTTTTTCATTAATGCTTCATCACCTTCTTCAAAGACAGGCGCACATCCTAATGATTTTAAATATTGAATAGCAGCACGTGGATAACGTCCATAAGCATAAGCGTCCATCCAATAATAATTTTGTAAATCATCATAATCAGCTTTAGCCATTGCATTTTCAGGTTTACGATCATATGCATAACTTGGACTATAAGCAAATGATGCCCCAACTTTTGCTTCTGGATGAAGTTCTTTTAAAGCAATAACGCTTTTAGCATGTGCAATATTGGCATGATGATTAACTTGATAGAATGTTTTCATATCATCTACTTTTCCTGGTGGATGCATTCCTTCTAACCATCCATGTCCTGTAAAGATATTTTGTTCATTCATTGTAATCCAATATTTTACTCGATCACCATATCTTTTAAATAATGTTGTTGCATAATTGACATAATCATCAACAATTTTTCTGCTTTCCCAACCATGATACTGATTTTCTAATGCTTGAGGCATATCCCAATGATAAACTGTTACCATTGGTTCAATTCCATATTTTAATAATTCATTAATTAAATTATCATAGAATTCTAAACCTTTTTCATTAACTTCACCATTTCCATTTGGATAAATACGTGTCCAAGCAATTGAAAAACGATATGTTTTCAATCCCATTTCTGCCATCAACTTTACATCTTCTTTGTAACGATGATAGTGATCAACGGCTTTATCACCTGTTGTTGCTTTAAAAGTCTTTCCAGGAATTCTTACAAATTTATCCCAGTTGGAAACACCTTTACCATCTGCATCCCAGCCACCTTCTACTTGATAAGCAGCAGATGCACTTCCCCAAAGAAAATCTTTAGGAAATCCTTTTGTTTCTTTGAAATACATTCTTTTTCTCCTTATTTCATATATTTTTTGATAAACTGACTTAATGTTTGTTTAAAGTCATCGTTTTCAACAAGTTCATATAAGTATTTTTCATCTTTTAAGACAAACAATACTTTTTCTCCTCTATTTTTATTATATAGCGGATAAACCATCTTTAATGGTACAAAATCGTCATCTTTTGCATGAAAATACAATGTAGGTATATCATTGTGTCTAACATATTTTGTTGTATTTTCTTTTAAATCAATATGCACAGCTTTTTTTATATGACGTGCAATAATTGAAATTGCTGGATATTTTGAAATCTTATAATCTGCTTCTAAACGATATCCAATAATATCATATGCTGACGTATAAGCCCCATCTGAAATAATAGCTTCAACATTTTTTAAAACATGTCTACCTGAAGCATTTAAAATTGTATTTGCTCCTTGTTCTTTACCATACATTAATATTTTATGATCTTTCCCATAAGTTTCTAATAGGTACTTATTCCAACATACTAAATCATTGACATCCTTGATTCCAAATCCTCTAATATAACCATCACTTTGTCCATGTGCACAAGCATCTATTAATAAGATTTGTGCTTCTGGCAAATGGTCTTCAAAATATGGAACATATAATTGCATATCTTTTGCTTGTAAACCAAATGGATGTAAAATTAAAACTGTCATTTGAGGGTTTTCTTTAGGAATCAAAATTCCTCTTAATTGAATATCTTGATCATTTTTTATATAAATATTTTGACTATTGAATTTTGTTTCTAAAATACTTGGTCTATCTTCTTGTTTATGATGTCTGTATAATAATTTTTTTGCATATTTTTTGGATAATGTGTAAACAGATGCTGCTGCAGTAGAAACACCTCCTAAAACTAATAATCCTTTAATTGCTGTTTTATTATTCTTTACCATCTGAATATTCCTCCTTATATTCTTCCATTAATAATCTATTAATATTAGCTACCTGTTCAAATGAAGTAAGACGATATTCATCATGATTCATCCTTGCTGCATAGAAACGAATTGCTTTTTCTAATTCCAAACGCATAATTTCTTTATATTCTGGTGGAAATGTTGAAATTGGAAAACATACAAATAAGAATGTATTATAATCTTTTGAAAATAAATCAATTAGTAAATCATAGCCTTCTGTTTCCAAAATTCTATTTCCTATTTCTTTTTGTAAATCATGATTAGCAAATGTTAAAACATCATTCATTACAAAACGTAAAATATCTTCACAGGCATTGATATATTGTTCATGATTATTTTGATAAAGTGATTTTAGATATAAAGTAACAATATTATTATCTAGTTTATCCGGATTTAATCTTTCAAAATGATTGAATAATCTTTCGGCAACTTCATTATTTAATAAAATGAAATTTCCAAATTCTTTTATAATCGAAAGTGTAAATCTTGGCATTTGACATAAACGCTCAAAAATTTCTAATAGTTCATCTTTTGTTGATTTAAAGAAACCATCTATATGATTTGTCATCTTTTTTATTGTTTCTTTAAAGTAATTTAAATGAAATTGATATTCTGTATCTAGATACTTAGCATTAACTCCATCCCATTCATATTCATATAGAATCTTATCTAGTAGCAATGCAATTGAATCCATAAATTTTTTATAGTTTTTATTGTATAGCAATCTATCTAAATAAGGATCAAAGAATGTATAAAATTCATCAACAGTTTCTTGATTTGTTCCTGAATGATACTCTAAATAATCCAAGATATTTCGATAATCTAATGGTTCTAAAACTGTTTCCACAGGATGTGTTTCTATAAAATGTTCAAAAACATGACAATGTAAGATCGTATTAAATTGATTGAAATAAAGTATTTTATTTAAAGCATCTTTAATAATATATTCTTGTTCTTGTTCATGAAGATTAACTGAAAATGTTGGAACTATCTCGTCTCCAGAATAATCAATCGTTACAAATACATCAATTGCTTTAAATTGAATATCTAAAATATAGTAATGAAACTTATGTTCAAATTTTTTTGTCTTTACTGCACTATGACATCTATATTTCCCTATATATGTGCTTTTATGTGTTTCTAAATATTTCTCAATACATTTTCTTGCCATTATTTTCTCTCCTTTATATTTTTATTTTACCATTTTTGATTATTGATGAAAACAAAAAAAGGAAATCATCTAAGAGTTTCCTTTTAATATCTTATTTATAAATATTGTAAAAATTTATAAAAT
>OLOD01000880.1_pt1 | contig 21515 bp, 17 predicted proteins | sample 1671921 | NCBI WGS metagenome assembly OLOD01 (sample SAMEA3136626, study PRJEB25190) | human gut metagenome | biome: human gut; feature: human-associated habitat; material: faeces | place: Austria | collected 2013
GTTCTACATCGTATTCTCTGATGTATCCGTATCCACCATGTAACTGAACAGCCTTTGTGGTAACTTCCATCGCTACTTCTGCTGCATAAAGCTTAGCCTGTGCAGCTTCGACAGAGTAAACTTTCTGTGTAGCTTTTGCCATGGCAGCTTTGTATACCATCATCTTTGCAGCCTCTACCTTTGTAGCCATATCTGCAAGCTGGAACTGTGTATTCTGGAACTGGCCAATCGTGCGTCCGAACTGTTTTCTTTCTTTTACATATGCGATTGTTCTGTCAAGTGCACCTTCAGCGATTCCAAGTGCCTGAGCGGCAATACCGATACGTCCGCCATCCAGAGTATGCATGGCGATGCCGAAGCCCTTGCCCTGTGCTCCAAGGAGATTTTCTTTTGGAATACGGCAGTCTTCAAAAATAAGCTCGTATGTTGAAGATCCACGGATACCCATCTTCTTCTCTTTGGTTCCGAATGTGAATCCCGGAGTGTCTTTCTCTACGATGAATGCAGAAATTTCTTTCATCTTTCTGCCACGTTTTTCAACAATACCTGTTACGGCGATAATGATGTAAACATCTGCTTCTTTACCGTTTGTGATAAAGCATTTTGATCCGTTTAATACCCATTCATCTCCGTCAAGAACAGCCTTAGTCTGCTGTCCCTGTGCATCTGTACCTGCCCCAGGTTCTGTAAGGCCGAAAGCTCCAAGCTTTCTTCCTGATGCAAGATCCGGAACGTATTTTGCTTTCTGCTCCGGTGTTCCGTATGTCAAGATCGGGTCTATACAAAGAGAGGTATGCGCAGATACGATTACAGATGTTGTGGCACAAACCTTTGCAAGTTCTTCTACACACATTACGTATGTCAGTGGATCACATCCCTGTCCCTCGTATTCCTTCGGTACCGGAATACCAAGAAATCCATATTTCGCCATTTTTTCAACTGTTGCTCTTGGGAAAACTTCTGTCTCGTCCACTTCCTGTGCAAGTGGTTTTACTTCGTTTTCTGCGAATTCTTTAAACAGAGTTCTCGCCATTTCGTGTTTCTTATCTAATCCGAAATCCATTTATTCTTCCTCCATGTCTTTATTTAGAACATCCATTACTGTGCATCAACCGGAGTTTTTGTGCGGTCTGCATTGTATACATAGAATCCTTTTCCGCTCTTAACTCCAAGGTTTCCACCACGGACCATCTTACGAAGCAGCGGGCATGCACGATATTTGCTGTCGCCTGTTTCTGCATAAAGTACATCCATGATAGCAAGGCAGATATCAAGTCCGATGAAATCACCAAGCTCCAGAGGTCCCATTGGATGGTTTGCACCAAGCTTCATTGCTGCATCGATTCCTGCGATGTCAGATACACCTTCCATCTTGATGAAAGCTGCTTCATTGATCATCGGAACAAGGATACGGTTTACTACGAAACCTGCTGCTTCATTAACCTGTACAGGTGTCTTTCCGATTTCTTCTGCGATCTTCTTGATTGCATCTACAGTTTCAGCCGGTGTATTTACGCCTGCGATCACTTCTACTAATTTCATACGGTCTGCCGGGTTGAAGAAATGCATACCGATCATTGGACGGGTAAGTCCGTTGCCGATTTCTGTGATAGAAAGGCTGGAGGTATTTGATGCAAAAATGCATTCAGGTTTTGCGATCTTATCAAGTTCACTGAATGTAGTTTTCTTAACTTCCATGTTCTCAAATGCTGCTTCTACGATCAGATCACAATCTGCGCAGAGATCTTCTTTGAGTCCCGGAGTAATTTTTGCAAGAATTGCATCAACTGCTTCCTGAGTTAATTTTCCTTTCTGAACAAGTCTGTCATAGCCTTTAGCGATTTTAGCTTTTCCGCCTTCTGCCCATTCCTGTTTGATGTCACAGAGTGCTACTTCATATCCATCTACCTGAGCAAATGCCTTTGCAATGCCCTGTCCCATTGTTCCTGCGCCAATAATTCCTACTTTCATTGAAATTACCTCCATTTTATAAATTTAATTTTCCAGGGGAGAGTTAATTCTCCCCTTTATTAAACGAACTTATTTATTAAGGAAAGCTTCTACTTTTCTCTTTTCAAGGAATGCTGCCATTCCTTCTTTCTGGTCGTAGGATTCAAAGCATCCGCCGAAGAGTTTTTCTTCTACTACGATTGCCTCATCCATTCCCTTTTCAAGACCTTCATTGATTGCCTGTTTGCAGTGTCTTACTGCGATCGGTGCATTCTTTGCAATGCCTGCTGCCATCTTCTTTGCTGCCGGCATCAGTTCTTCCTGCGGATATACGGCATTTACAAGACCGATTCTGTAAGCTTCGTCAGCTTTGATATTTCTTGCAGTGTAGATCATCTGCTTTGCCATACCAGGTCCGACAAGTCTTGCAAGTCTCTGTGTTCCACCAAATCCAGGTGTAATTCCAAGGCCAACCTCCGGCTGTCCGAATACTGCATTGTCTGAACAGATACGGATATCACAGCTCATGGAGATTTCACATCCGCCACCAAGAGCGAATCCATTAACTGCTGCGATTACCGGAATCGGAAGTGTTTCGATCTTACGGAAAATATCATTTCCTTTCTTTCCAAAAGCTTCTCCCTCTTCTTTTGTAAGAGTACTCATCTCAGCGATATCTGCACCGGCTACAAAAGATTTTTCTCCTGCTCCTGTAAGGATCAGGCATCTGACTGCATCAAGATCAACACCGTCGATCGTTGCATCAAGTTCATCAAGAACTGCACTATTCAGTGCGTTCAGTGCCTTTGGACGGTTAATGGTAATAATTCCAACCTGTCCTTCTACTTCATATGTAATAAATTCCATCATCAACATCTCCTTTTGATCTGGTTTATTAATCACGTTCTACGATTGTAGCGCATCCCATTCCGCCACCGATACAAAGTGTTGCAAGACCTTTCTTTGCATCACGTTTCTGCATCTCATGAAGAAGTGTAACAAGGATACGGCATCCTGAAGCTCCTACTGGATGTCCGAGAGCAATTGCTCCACCGTTTACATTTACTTTATCCATGTCGAATTTCAGATCATGTGCTACTGCAAGTGACTGTGCTGCGAAAGCTTCGTTTGCTTCGATCAGATCCATATCATCTACAGAAAGCCCTGTCTTAGCCATTACTTTATTCGTAGCTGCAACCGGTCCAACACCCATGATAGATGGATCTACTCCGCCGAGTGCTCCTGCTACCCATGTTGCCATTGGTGTAACGCCGAGCTCTTTTGCTTTTTCTTCACTCATAACAACGATTGCTGCTGCTCCGTCATTGATGCTGGAAGCATTTGCTGCTGTTACAATACCATCTTTTTTGAATGCCGGACGAAGTCTTGCGATTCCTTCTGCTGTTGTTCCCGGACGCGGTCCTTCATCTGTATCAACTACGATGGTTTCTTTTTTCTTCTTCACTTCTACAGGAACAATCTCATCTTTGAATTTTCCTGCTTCGATTGCTGCGCAGGCTTTCTGCTGGCTTGCTGCTGCAAATTCATCAAGCTGTTCTCTTGTGAGTCCCCACTGTTCTGCTACATTCTCAGCAGTGATTCCCATGTGATAGTCATTGAATGCATCCCAAAGTGCGTCATTTACCATTGTATCGATCATCGGTGCATTACCCATTCTGTATCCATAACGTGCGTTTTTCAGTGCATATGGAGCCATAGACATATTTTCCATACCGCCTGCTACAACGATATCAGCATCTCCTGCCTGGATCATCTGTGCAGCCATGTTCACACAGTTAAGTCCGGATCCGCAAACAACGTTAACCGTAACTGCCGGTGTCTCGACCGGAAGACCTGCTTTTAAAGAAGCCTGACGTGCAACGTTCTGTCCAAGACCTGCCTGGATTACACAACCCATATATACATGATCAACCTGTTCTGGAGCAATACCTGCTCTATTTAAAGCTTCTTTGATAACGATAGATCCTAATTCCGGTGCCGGAGTTGTAGAAAGAGCTCCACCCATACTTCCGATTGCTGTACGACACGCACCTGCTAACACGATTTTCTTTGCCATCACTTTTTCCTCCTTTTACATCTTAATGGTAAGTATCACTTCTTATTAAATATATACTGTTTTACTTTTCGTTTTTAAGATTTTCGCAAGGGACTTTTTTGTCCTCTTTTTTTAATATACTACCCATTTCCCGTTCTGTCAAATATTTATCAATCATTTTTTATCATTTAATTTTCTTTTAACATTTTCACCAACATTTTTTTACAATACATCTGCATTATTCGTCATTTCCAACACACCACTTTTATATTGACCTTTCCCAGATATGGTGCTACACTTAAGATTGTTAAAAATTATTCAACCAGAATACTATAATTAAATTATGAATGAGAAGGTGTGAAAATGAGCAAAAGTTTTGAAGAATTAATCTCAAAAGCAAATCAAAAAACCTTAAAGAAAGTCTCTGTTTCCAACGCACAGGATGAGCCAGTACTGCAGGCTGTCAAAGCTGCAAAAGAGCAAAATATCGCAACAGCCATCCTTGTCGGTGATGAAGCCAAGATCCGCGAGATTGCCGCTTCTATTGATATGGATCTGACAGATTTCGAGATCATCAATGAGCCTGATACCGAAGCAGCTGCATTAAAAGCTGTTGAGCTTGTACACAACGGCAAAGCTGATATCCTTTTAAAAGGATTGCTTGAAACAAAGACATTCTTAAAGAGCGTATTGAATAAAGAAGTCGGACTTCGTACCGGAAAGATGCTTTCCCATGTATGTGTATTTGAGATTGAAGGCATTAACCGTCTTCTGTTCTTCACCGACGTAGCTTTCAATACATATCCAACCCTTGCAGATAAAGTCAATATCATCAACAATGCAGTAGAAGTCGCACATGCATGTGGCATCGAATGCCCGAAGGTTGCTCCTCTGTGTGCAGTTGAGACAGTGAATCCAAAGATGCAGCCAACAGTCGATGCCGATAATCTCACCAAGATGTACGAGGGTGGCGATTTCAAAGGATGCCAGATCTACGGACCACTTTCCATGGATCTTGCGATCGATCCGGAAGCAGCTGTTCACAAAGGTGTGACTAATCCAGTAGCCGGACATGCTGATATTCTCCTCTTCCCGAATATCGATGCAGGAAATATCACATATAAGATTCTTGTCCGCACTGCAAAGGTCAAGATCGGTAACGTACTTGTCGGAACAAGCGCTCCGGTTGTACTTACATCACGTTCTGATGATTTCCAGACAAAACTGAATTCTATCGCTCTTGCGACCGTAATCGCAGGATCGATCACAGACTAAGGAGGATCTTTTTATGAGCTATAAAATTTTAGTAATCAACCCGGGATCTACTTCTACCAAGATCGGTGTGTACGAAGACGAAACTTTGTTATTCGAAGAAACACTCCGTCATTCCACCGAAGAGATTGCAAAATATGCAACCATCGTTGACCAGAAAGATTTCCGTAAAGAACTGATCGTAGATATTCTCGCAAAGAACAGCTTCGACATCAAATCTCTGAATGTTGTAGTAGGACGAGGCGGACTTTTAAAACCGATCCCAGGTGGAACCTATCCAGTATCTGACGCACTTCTTGCTGACTTAAAAGCAGGTGTGCAAGGACAGCATGCATCGAACCTTGGAGGCATCCTTGCCCGCGAAATCGGTGATGAGATCGGAGTTCCTTCTTACATTGTTGACCCGGTTGTTGTCGATGAGATGGAACCTGTTGCAAGATATTCCGGAATCCCGGAACTTCCGCGTATCAGTATCTTCCACGCACTGAACCAGAAAGCAGTTGCCAAACGCTACGCCAAAGAACAGAGTGTATCTTATGACTCCCTGAACCTGGTCGTTGTACATATGGGCGGCGGTGTATCTGTCGGTGCTCATAAAAATGGCAAAGTTGTCGATGTCAACAACACGCTTGACGGAGACGGACCTTTCTCACCGGAACGTTCCGGCGGTGTACCGGCAGGCGCACTCGTAAAAATGTGTTTCTCCGGTCAGTACACACAGGCTGAAGTATACAAAAAGATCAATGGGAAAGGCGGTCTCAACGGATACCTTGGAACCAACAACATGCGCGACGTTGCAGAACGTGCCTTTGAAAAGGGTGACGAAGAAGCAGCCGGTGTATTCCACGCATTCACTTACCAGGTTGCCAAAGAAGTCGGCGCCATGGCAGCCGTACTTAACGGCAAAGTAGACCAGATCCTTCTCACCGGCGGTATCGCATACAGCGATTATGTAACATCCGAGATCAAGGAAAAAGTCGGATTCATCGCCCCAATCACCGTCTACCCAGGAGAAGACGAACTCCTCGCTCTCGCCCAAGGCGCTCTCCGTGTATTAAACGGCGAAGAAAAACCTCTGGTATATTAATTTTTTTCAAAGCCCTAAAACATGCAAAACGCATATATCTCATCGTAGAAAAAAGTCTGGCACACCTCGCCAGACTTTTTTAGTTACTACGCTTTTATTTAATAATGTCAATAGCTTCGAGGGACAAATTGGGCAAAAGATATTGCGTCTATTCGTCTTTTGTGCAATGGAGATGAAACCCAAAAATCGTGGAAGCCTCTGCTGAACACGATTTTCGCTTTAGGGGGTTCATCGGAATGGTTTGCACAACTAGAATAGACGCATTATCTTTTGCCCAATTTGTCAACACAACCTAAATCATTCAAAAAAGGCAGACACTTAAAAAGTATCCACCCTTTTTTTTCTATCCCTAATCTCTTTTAACTACAGCAGAGCATCCCATTCCGCCACCAACACAAAGTGTTGCAAGTCCTGTATGTACATCTTCTTTCTGCATCTCATACAACAAGCTTACAAGGATTCTTGCACCTGAGCAGCCAACCGGATGTCCGAGAGCAATGGCTCCACCGTTCACATTCAGTTTGCTAAGATCAAATCCAAGATCTTTTCCAACTGCTACTGACTGTGCTGCAAATGCTTCGTTTGCTTCGATCAGATCAAAATCTCCGATCTCCATTCCCAGCTTCTTCATAACCTTACGTGTTGAATAAACCGGTCCGATTCCCATGATTGCCGGATCACATCCTGCGAGTTCTCCGCCGATCCATGTTGCCATAGGTGTTACGCCAAGCTCTTTCGCTTTTTCTTCGCTCATAACGATAAGTGCAGCTGCACCATCATTGATTCCAGATGCGTTACCTGCTGTAACCATACCGTCTTTCTTAAATGCAGGACGAAGTTTTGCAAGACCTTCTTTTGTGATTCCTTTACGAGGGCCTTCATCTGTATCTACAAGAATCGTTTCTTTTTTCTTCTTCACTTCGACCGGAACAATCTCGTCTTTAAATTTACCTTCTGCCATTGCTTTTTCACATTTGTTCTGAGACCATGCTGCAAATTCATCCAGTTCTTCTCTTGTAAGTCCCCACTGTTCGCAGATATTTTCTGCTGTGATTCCCATGTGATAATTATGGAATGCATCGGTCAGACCATCCTTGATCATAGCATCTTCGATTGTCGCATTTCCCATACGATATCCATAACGTCCGTTTCTCAACATGTACGGAGCCATTGTCATATTTTCCATACCACCTGCAACGATGATATCTGCATCTCCAGCTGCGATCAGCTTCGCTGCAAGGTTTACACAGTGAAGACCGGATCCACAAAGTACGTTGATAGTTGTTGCCGGTACTTCATTCGGGATTCCTGCATATACAGCTGCCTGACGTGCCGGGTTCTGTCCGTTGCCAGCCTGGATAACATTTCCCATATACACTTCGTCAACCTGATCAGGAGAAACGCCCGCTCTTTTGAGAGCTTCTTTGATTACGATCGTTCCAAGTTCTACAGCCGATGTATTTGCAAACTGTCCGCCCATTACACCGATTGCTGTACGACATGCTCCTGCTAAAACAACTTTTCTTGCCATGATAAAAATCCTCCTTTTATATTCACAAAAATCTGATAGTTCTATTATAATCCCCTTGTTTTCACTTTTCAATAGTTGATTGATATTTTTTTAACATTTTTCTTGTGTACTATAATAGAAACATCTGTTAACTTTATTGAAACACATCTTAATAAATGTTAAGATTTTGTCTTGTGTTTATATATTTTTAATACTTTTTATACTTATTTTATCGAAAGGATTTTATCTCACATGAACGAATTAAGACCAAAACTTTTCGACGTCATGAAGAGATACACCAAAAAACAGCTGATCAAGGATATCATTTCTGGTATCATCGTTGCCATTATTGCTCTTCCCCTCTCAATCGCACTCGCAATTGCTTCCGGTGTCGGACCAGAGCAGGGACTTTACACCGCGATCATTGCCGGTTTCTTTATCTCTTTCTTCGGAGGGAGCCGTGTACAGATTGGCGGACCGACCGCTGCATTCGTTGTTATTATTTACGGAATTGTTGCCAGTTATGGAACCGACGGTCTGATTGTCGCAACCATCCTCGCCGGCATTATCCTTGTCATCATGGGAATCTGCCGTTTCGGTTCTCTGATCAAATACATTCCTTACACGATCACAACCGGATTTACCTGTGGTATTGCTGTCACCCTGTTTATCGGACAGCTGAAAGATTTCTTCGGTATGGATATTGCTTCCGTTCCATCTGAATTTCTGGACAAGGTCATTGTCTATGCAAAAAATATCAGTACGATCAACCTAACCGCCACCCTGATCGGTCTTTTAGCTGTTGCGATCATGCTACTTTGGACAAAAGTAACTGATAAAATTCCGGGGTCTCTGGTTGCCATCGTTGTTACCACTGCAATCGCTTATTTTGCAAAACTTCCGGTCAACACCATTGGAAGTGTGTATGGAAAACTGAATTCTGCTTTTCCTTCTTTCCATGTTCCATCTATTACCATGAACCTGATACAGCAGATGATCTCGCCGGCATTTACCATTGCTGTTCTTGCAGCAATTGAATCCCTGCTGTCCGCAGTTGTATCGGATGGAATGATCGGCGATACCCACAAATCCAATGCCGAACTGATCGGACAGGGTCTGGGAAATATTTTCTCCGGTTTCTTTGGTGGAATTCCTGCGACCGGTGCAATCGCCAGGACTGCTGCCAATGTCCGCAATGGCGGACGGACTCCGATTGCCGGAATCGCACATTGTATTACACTTACAATCATTCTTCTGGTACTGATGCCACTTGCCGCCCTGATCCCAATGACAACACTTGCTGCTGTTCTTCTGGTGGTTGCCGCAAATATGGCCGACTGGAGTTCCTTCTTCCGTTTGTGTAAGAATGCTCCTAAAAGTGATATCATCGTTCTGGTTGCAACCTTCTTTCTGACCGTATTCTTCGATCTGGTTGTTGCCATCGAAATCGGTGTTGTCCTCGCCGCCTTGCTTTTCATGAAACGTATGGCAGAAACAGCTGATATCAAAGCCTGGAAATATACCGATTCACCGGACATTACCCCGGGGGAAGCAGAAAAACTACGTGAGATCCCGCATTCCATCAGTGTATTCGAAATCTGCGGACCAATGTTTTTTGCCGCAGCCGATCAACTTCTTGGCATCAACAGCGATCATCGTACCAAAGCAGTCGTCATCCGTATGCGAAGTGTACCGGCTATCGATGCTAGTGCAATGAAATGTCTCCATGAACTTGCTGAGCGTGCAAAGAAAAAGAATATCCATCTGATTTTCTCCCACGTCAATGAACAGCCGATGAAGGTTATGAAAAAAGATGGATTCTATGAACTGATCGGAAAAGAGAATTTCCATGAAAACATTGTAAGTGCACTGGATTATGCGGAAACACTTGTAAAATAGTTTTGCGATTATTATGTTTTTTCAAAAAAACAATTTTGTCATTGACATTTATATAGCAATTTGTTAAATTAAAGTTGCTCATATGACTGACGGAAGTGGAATGAACCACAGGGAAATATGAGGATTTGATTATTTAGCCGACCGTCTGGGCGATTCAGCTCAGATGCCGGCTTTTTTTACGCATTTTTATAAGATTATCATAAATCAGGGCTATATAAAAGGCGTAAACATCCATCGGTTCTTCTGGCTGAACCTTTTCATATGTCTGGAATTTGCCAGAACTTTCCGGGCATAAACCGCAGCAACACAGTGTATAATAACCAGGTCATAGGTACTATGGCTCACCCACAAGAAGGAGGAATAACCAAATGATGCAGAAAGAACAATGGCAGGGATTTGAAGGAAGACTCTGGAAAGAAGAAATCAACGTTCGTGATTTTATCCAGAACAACTACACACCTTACGAGGGAGATTCTTCATTCCTTGCAGATCCGACCGAAGCAACAAACCAGCTCTGGGGCAAGCTTCAGGAACTCCAGAAAGAAGAACGTGCAAAAGGCGGCGTTCTGGATATGGAAACAGAAGTGGTATCTTCTCTTACCGCTTACGGTCCAGGTTATATCTGCGAAGAACTGAAAGATAAAGAACAGGTTGTGGGTCTTCAGACTGACAAACCTCTGAAACGTGCATTTATGCCGTTCGGTGGAATCAAAATGGCTGAGGAAGCATGCAAAACTTACGGATATGAACCAAACCCGAAATTCCATAAAATCTTTACAGATTATCATAAAACACATAACCAGGCAGTATTTGATGCCTACACACCGGAAATGAAAAAAGCACGTCACGCAAAAATCCTTACCGGTCTTCCGGATACTTACGGAAGAGGACGTATCGTCGGCGATTACCGCCGTGTTGCCCTCTACGGAATCGATCTCCTGATCGCTATGAAGCAGGACGATCTCGCAAACTGCGGATACGGATCCATGCGTGACAATGTCATCCGTCAGCGGGAAGAACTTGCAGAACAGATCCGTGCCCTCAAGGGTATGAAAGAAATGGCTGCTGTCTACGGATTCGACATTTCCGAGCCAGCAAAAAATGCAAAAGAAGCATTCCAGTGGCTGTACTTCGGATACCTTGCAGCAATCAAGACTCAGAACGGAGCTGCCATGAGTGTCGGACGTGTATCTACCTTCCTTGATATCTACATCAAGAGAGATATGGAAGCAGGAATCCTTACCGAAGAAGAAGCTCAGGAATTAGTTGACCATATGACAATGAAATTCCGTATGGTTAAGTTCGCACGTATCCCATCTTACAACCAGCTCTTCTCCGGTGACCCGGTCTGGGCTACACTGGAAGTCGGCGGAATGGGACAGGACGGACGTTCTATGGTAACAAAGACAGACTACCGTTTCCTGCACACCCTGGAAAACATGGGACCTTCTCCGGAACCGAACCTGACTGTACTTTACACAGAACGTCTTCCGAAGAACTTCAAGGACTACGCTTCACATATTTCTATTGAAACAAGTTCTATCCAGTATGAAAATGATGATGCAATGCGTCCGGTATGGGGCGATGACTATTCTATCTGCTGCTGCGTATCTGCAACACAGACAGGTAAAGAAATGCAGTTCTTCGGAGCAAGAGCAAACCTTGCAAAATGCCTTCTTTACGCGATCAACGGTGGTGTCGACTGCAAGTCAAAAGATCAGGTAGGACCGGCTTACACACCGATCACTTCTGAATACCTTGATTATGATGAAGTAATGGCTAAATACGACAAGATGATGGACTGGCTCGCTGGACTGTATGTAAACGTACTGAACCTGATCCAGTACATGCATGACAAATACTACTATGAAGCATCTCAGATGGCACTGATCGATACCGATGTACGTCGTACATTTGCAACAGGTATCGCAGGATTCTCTCATGTAGTTGACTCCTTAAGTGCGATCAAATACGCAAAAGTGAAAACAATCCGTGACGAAAACGGACTCGTTGTAGATTTCGAGACAACCGGTGATTTCCCGAAATACGGAAATGATGATGACCGCGCAGATGATATCGCAGTATGGCTTCTTCAGACATTTATGAAGAAACTGAAAAAGCATCACACCTACCGTGAATCCGAACCGACAACTTCTATCCTTACCATTACCTCAAACGTTGTATATGGAAAAGCTACCGGTGCTCTTCCGGACGGAAGAAAAGCAGGCGCACCGCTTTCACCTGGAGCAAACCCAAGCTACGGTGCAGAACAGAACGGACTTCTTGCTTCCCTGAACTCCGTTGCCAAGCTGCCTTATGAATGGGCACTTGACGGAATCTCTAACACCCAGACCATCAACCCGGATGCAATCGGACATAATCCGGAGGAGCGCATTAACAACCTGGTAAATGTTATGGACGGATACTTCTCACAGGGTGCTCACCATCTGAACGTCAACGTATTCGGAACAGAAAAACTTCTTGACGCTATGGAACATCCGGAAAAAGAAGAATATGCAAACTTTACGATCCGTGTATCAGGATATGCGGTTAAGTTTATCGACCTTACACGCGAACAGCAGCTCGATGTAATCGCAAGAACCTGCCACGATCGTATGTAATTACCGAACTTACACTCTTTTGCCAAACATATCGTTATGCTGGAAGTCATGCATTTTAAAGTGCATGACTTTCGGCACATACAGAGATGCTGCTGGCAGCTTTTCCTGCATACTAAAGCATTTAAAAGACTCTGCCTGATCCGCAGTTTTCCAATCACACAATGAAAAAGGAGATTTTCATATGACTCAAATCAAAGGACTTATTCACTCTACAGAAAGCTTTGGTTCTGTTGACGGGCCTGGGGTACGTTTTATTATATTTGTTCAGGGATGTCCACTGAGATGTCAGTTCTGCCATAACCCTGACACCTGGAATATGACAGATAAAAACGGCGCCACCTGGCGCAGTGCCGATGAGCTTCTTGCGCAGGCTCTGCGTTACCGCACTTACTGGAAAAATGGCGGTGGAATCACCGTAAGCGGCGGAGAACCTCTCCTTCAGATTGATTTTCTGCTGGATCTTTTCAAAAAAGCAAAGGCAAAAGGTATTCACACAACGATTGATACTGCAGGCGGTCCTTTTACCAGAGAAGAACCATTTTTCTCCAAATTCCAGGAGCTGATGCAGTATACCGATCTTCTTCTTGTTGATATCAAGCATATCGATGAAAAATCTCACAAAGAGCTGACCGGAAAAACAAATAAAAACATTCTGGATATGATCCGCTTTCTCTCCGATATCAAAAAACCTGTCTGGATCCGCCATGTGCTCGTACCGGAGCGCAGCGACTATGATGAATACTTAAACCGGTTAAATGATTTTATCCAGACACTTGATAACGTAGAAAGAGTAGAAATCCTGCCTTATCACACACTTGGTGCCTACAAATGGAAAGAGCTGGGACTTGATTATCCCCTCGAAGAGATCAATCCCCCTTCGAGAGAACGTGTGGAAAATGCAAAGAAGATCCTGCACTGTTCGTAAAAGTTACTGTTCACAGTACCTGTGACCAGCAACGCATAAGACACATTTTAAAAAAATAGATGACAGCTTTCTCTTCATATTTTACCTGTAATGTGCTATGATTGGTGTAGTGTATTTAAGAGAGGAGCATTATAGCAATGAACGAAAGAATGGAACGCGTATTGGAAAAAATGAGAAAAAAAGGAATCGATCAATTACTTGTATCTGATCCACTCAGCATCCGCTTCTTAACAGGCATCACGGTAAATCCTGGGGAAAGATTATATGCCCTGCTGCTTCGTACAAGCGGAAAGCACACGATTTTCCTGAACTATCTGTATTATGTTTCCAATACAGGTTTTGAAGAAGTATGGTTCAGCGATATGGACGACCAGATTGGTGTTCTGACCAGGCATATCGACACCAAAGGCGTACTCGGTATCGATAAAGTATTTCCGGCACGTTTTCTTATTCCGCTTCAGGAGCGCTGCCCTGAGCTGAAGACCGTATGGGGATCTGACTGTGTAGATGGTGTCCGCGCAGTAAAGAATGCCGAAGAAATTGAAATCATGAAACATTCTACAGAAATCAATGATCTGGTAATGGAACGAGCTGCTGCTTATATCAAAGAAGGTATGACCGAAAAGCAGATTGCTGATTTTATCGATGCAGAATACCTCAAAGAAGGTGCGAGTGGTGTAAGCTTTGATACCATCGTATGTTTCGGTGCGAATGCAGCTGACCAGCATCATACACCAAGTGAGACAAGAACCTTAAAAGCCGGTGAATGTATCCTAATCGATATGGGCTGCGTATGGCATGGATATTGTTCAGATATGACAAGAACTTTCTACTGCAAGAGCGTAGATGATGAGCAGGCTAACATTCATGATATTGTCCGCACTGCTGTCGAAAAGGCAGAAGCTGCGATCAAGCCGGGAGCACGTTTCTGTGATATTGATGCACAGGCAAGAGACTACATCGATGAAAAAGGCTACAGCGAATACTGGAAGATCCGCCTTGGACACTTCATCGGACAGGAAGACCATGAATATGGCGATGTCAGCCCGATCAATAAAAATGTGGCTGAACCTGGTATGATCTTCTCCATCGAGCCTGGTATCTATATTGAAGGCAAGTACGGCGTCCGTGTAGAAGACCTCGTTCTGGTAACAGAAGATGGACATGAAGTTCTGAATAAGGTAGAAAAGAAATATCGGATTGTTGGGTAATTAAGTATATGACAAAAAGAAACGCAGTTTGAATATCCACACTGCGTTTCTTTCTTTTTACTCTGTTTTAATATCAACAACTTCATAGACAGACGCTACATCTTCCTGATAATCCATTAATAATACCAAATCGTATTTATTAGTAAATGAATCATCATTTCTTTTTCCTTCTACTGTTACTTTAGCTTCCACATACCCAATAGTTCTTTCATTATATAAAGCTTCACTTGCTTTTTTAATTTCTACTGTAATATTATCTGTCTGAATTTTACTATCTTTATAAAATTCTTCCCTCTGCTGCTTTATTTTTTCTCTTTCTTTATCTGATGTAATAATTTCATATAACTTTTCATCTGTTACTTTTTTTGTATCATCGGAAAAGCTATCATCAATTCCTATAGTTGCTTTAGCCCAGTTTTGAATTCCTTCTTCTATTTTTTGTTTTGAATCATCTGGAATTTCTTTATCTGTTTTTTCAATTTTATCATAAAAACTTTTCGTATCATTATTGATTGTTATTTCGAATTTTTTGTCTTTTTTTTCACTTTTTTTACTTCCGCAGCCAAAAATGGTCATGATACTTAAACAAATTACTGCACCTATTATTAATCTTTTTTTCATTTTCTTTTCCTTAATATAATTGCCAGAAGCATCTTTTCCGACACCTCTGGCAATTAAGTATTACCTTATTTTACTTAAGACTGTTCTTATTAACGAACGTGTCTTTTTCTGCAAATTACAGTAACAATTGCAGCTGCACAAATAGCCATTACAAGAATGTTCATTACTACATGAGCTGAATCTCCTGTCTGAGGTATTTCTGCATTTTCTGCTTTCTTCTCAGCTTTTTTAGCTTTGTTTGCTGTTTTATCTGCTTTTGTGTTGTCAACTTTGCTGTTATTTTTGTCATCAGCTTTGTTGTCATCTTTTTTAGTATCATCTGGTGTTGTCGGCTCAGTCGGATCTGTTGGCTCAACTGGATCTACTGGATCTACTGGATCAACTGGATCAACTGGGTCTACAGACTGAATCTTTTCTACGATCATTGTATGTCCACCAGTTGCTCCAAATGGAACCTGAATGTTTGTTACCTGATCTACACCTTCTGCAAGCTGATAGCCTTCTGGAAGCTGGAAGTCTTCTCCAAGCATGAATGTCCATGCTTCGTCTTCTCCACCTACTGCTGTTGTAGATGCTGTTGTTGTACCAACTGCTTCTCCATCAACTGTTTCGAATGTTACATTTAATACTGTCTCTTTTGCTGGTTCAACTGGATCTACTGTACCGTTGATTGGTTCTACAATAAGAACATGTCCACCCATTGCTCCAAACGGAACCTGAACATTTGTTACCTGATCAACACCTGTTGCAAGCTGATAGCCTTCTGGAAGCTGATAATCTGTTCCAAGCATAAATGTCCATGCTTCTCCATCTGCTCCTGTTGATGTTGTCTTTGCTGTTGTTTCGCCAACTTTTGTTCCGTCAACTGTTTCAAATGCAATATTTAATACAGTTTCTTTTGCTGGTTCAACTGGATCTACTGTAGCGTTGATTGGTTCTACAACGATTTCCGCTGAAGATGTTGTCCCACATGGAAGCTCAATATTAGTCTTCTGCTCATAATCTAATCCTGTTGCAAGCTTGTAACCTTCTGGAAGCTGATAATCCTTTCCAAGCATGAATGTCCATCCATCACCTACTGCTGTTGATGTTAATGTCTGAGAATCAACTTCTTTTCCATCTTTAAGTACGAATTTTAAATATAATGTAGTTACAGTCTGCTGAACCTTTTTCACATATACTTCTTTAGTGTTCTGACCTTCAGCATATGGTGTAACATCTACACCACCTTCATAGAAGTCATATGGTGCAAGTTCATACCCCTCTGGCATAATAGAACTAACATCAACTTTCTGTTGAACACCTTCCGTACCATTAACATCGCTAATGTAAGGCATAAAACAAGGATTTTTCTCATACTCTTTTTCATAACCTTTTTTCCATCCTTTCTTAATTTTGAGTATAAGTCTCTCTCGTATGTCCCCCCTTTTTATTCAAATTTTCGCAAAAATTGTCTTCCTGCCTGTAAAAACAACTTTTACTATTTCAAAAGCCATTCAATGCGTAGAGACAATTATTTTCGCTAAATGGCTTCTGACTTTGACTTCATTTCCGAGAGGTTATACCGCCAATATCTCCTCTTGTGTCTATTATCTAGTTTTCACATTGCGGCATATTCATACAGTATTAGTATACGTCTTAGATTTTAAGATGTCAATCGATTGTGTCTTAATTCTAAGACTTTCTGTGTTTTTTCTCATAAACATCCTCCGTTTTTGTTCACTTTGACGAACCGTTAATTATTTCATTATCAAACCCACTCTTTTCTAGCTTTTTTAATATTTTTGTCATGTATTTTATTATTTATCGAAACCTGTCGAAATAAAATGTACCCTATAGATTAGACAGTTTGAGTTTTTAAAACCCTTACCATTGGACAGTAAGTTTTAATGAAAACCCTTAAATCTAGACAATGAGTTTACAGGGAACCCTTAAATTCGGACATGGTTTTGATGAACCCCTTTATTTTGGACAAAATCGCTTTTGGACTCCGATTCAGATTGATATTACAATAAAAATGAATTGGAGGAAATTATGGCAAACAGAAAGTTTACAGAACAGGAAATGCTCACACTGAGAAATAGCAAATATGTGCTGGATGTATCACCGAGCATTGTACATTTCTCGGCAGAATTTAAAAAACTATTTCGGGAGGAACTGTCAAAGGGCAGGCTTCCACGTGAGATTGTTTCGACTCTTGGGATAGATCCAAATATCCTGGGGGATTCCAGAATAAATGGTCTGAAAACCATGATTGGAAATGAAGTAAAAAAGGGAAATGGTTTTCGTGATCTTAACACCTATGCACAGGGCTGCAACGGATATCTTTCGGCTGAAAATCGGATAAAATATTTAGAAATGCAACTGGCATATAAAGATCAGGAGATTGAGTTTCCAAAAAAAATTGTATCTTTAAATCCGGAGGCTCCGGAATAATGAAAATACCAGCCCATGCAAAGTATCAGATTATTTATGATACCATGCAAAAAAACAATAATCTATTGAATGTAACTGCCATGTGCGAAATTACAGGAGCATCCCGTTCAGGATATTACCATTATCTGTCAACAGAAGACCAGCGAATGGAAAGGGAGGAACGGGACAGACAGGGTTTTCTTTTGATTCTGAAAGCATACCAGTACCGAGGATACCATAAAGGTGCCCGTAGCATATATATGAGGCTGTTACACATGGAACCGCCGATAGTGATGAATATCAAAAAAATCCGGCGGCTGATGAAGAAGTACAACTTACAGTGCCCTATCCGCAAGGCAAATCCCTATCGGAGAATGGCAAAAGCAATGGCAACTGCATATACCGCACCCAATATAGTAAACCGTGAATTCGAGGAACACGGACCAAGAAAAATTCTGTTAACAGATATCACGTATATTATAAATGGAAAAGCACCACGGTGCTATATGTCAACAATTATAGATGCCTGTACCAAGGAACTGCTGTCATGGGTTCTCAGCGAATCACTAGAAATTGATTTTGTATTAGAAACAGTAAAGCAGTTAATAGAAAAACATGGAACTGATTTAAGCACAGAAACATTAATACATAGCGATCAGGGTTCCCATTATACCAGCATTAAATTTATCCAATTGTTAAAGGATAACGAACTGAGACAGTCTATGTCACGTAGAGCAAACTGTTGGGACAATGCTCCTCAGGAATCATTCTTTGGTCATATGAAAGATGAATTGGATCTATCAGAGTGCTACAGCTATGAGGAGATATTAAACGTAGTTAGGGATTGGACAGAATATTATAATACAGAACGTTATCAATGGGACTTAGCAAGGTTGTCATCTGTTGAATATTATCAATATCTGACAACAGGAATTTATCCACTGATAATCCCTAAAGCAAAAGGTGAAAACCATCAATCAGAGGCATCACTTTGATGCCTCTACACAACAAACAAATATAAAATAGAAATCTGAAAAGGAAAAGTCATAGTGTCCTTGACAAATGGTACACTTTAAAAAACTTCGCACCAATACCCTTTAGTCTTATTTTTTAAGATTTTTATTATTAAAAGTACCTTTTTCAAGACTTTCCACTTCCTAACATCAATTTCCATTATAATAGATAATAACATATACAGATTTCGCTTATACTATATAAGAACTCTTAGAAAGGAAGACCTGCTCATGGAACATATTGGAGAAATTCTCTGGACAGCACGTGAAGATAATTTTTATACTCAGAAGAAAGTAATGGAACTGACCGGTATCAACCGCAAGACTCTGTCCGGCTATGAGAACAGTGTAGCTGAACCAGATCTTGACACATTTGCCAGATTACTCCGCTTATATCAACTTTCTGCGGATGAAGTATTAGGAATTAAGACTTCTACCCCCCCCCGCATTTTTCCCTTTCGCGCTGCGAACGAAAAATGCTTACTCTTTTCCAAAAATTTGACACCAGCCACCAGGAAGAGCTTTTGATTCAGTTTCAATCTCTCGCAGACTATCTCGATAAAAAATCAAAATAAATTGTCATTGCTTTTTCCTGCTCTGACCATTTATAATGAACTTATACTATGTTTGAAGGAGGAACATTTTCATGAAAGATATTGGTAAAATTCTGAAAAACGCCCGTGAAAATAAAGAATATACCCAGAAACAAGTGATGGAATTGACCGGTATCCACAGAAAATCTCTGTCCGGTTATGAGAATAACGTTGCCGAGCCGGATCTCTCCACTTTCGCAACCCTTGCCAATCTGTATGGCATCTCTGCAGATGAAGCTTTGGAAATTGGTGAACCGGATCCTTCTGTTTCTTTGCTTCGTTTTGAATTCCAAGTTCTTTCTTTATTTAAAGAACTCGATGCAAAGCATCAGGAAGAACTTCTGATCCAGATCACCGCACTCGTCAGATATTTAAATGCAAAAAATATGGTGCCGCAAAATCATCAATCCAGATAATTTTGCGGCACCACCGATTTATACATGTAAATTCTTTTCCATTTCCTGACGCATTTCTTTTCCCTTGAAAAGCACCAGTCCGATCAGCATCAGCACGCCCATCCCAATTGAAATCACAGACGGAAATACAATTCGTACCTTACCAGTCAGCAAAAAGATAAATGGTAAGATCATTCCGTAAAGCGCCGCCATCACAAAGTACACCAGATAGTCCTTCGCCTGACGGTAATACACCCTCGATATGATCAGCATCGAAATCATAATCAAGCCACTGACTCCCGGAAGCACAAAGTCAATCGACCAGCCATGCCAGCCGGTCAGCCAGTCCCAAATAATACAGCCGACTGTCACAATGATCAGCTGCCACATGGCATTCTTCAGCAGATTGTACCGCTTGAAGAAACCGACTGCGAGCGCCAACCACATACTGAACGCACCGCCGCACACAAACAGTGACAGATGGAAATTCGTATCAATGCTATAATCCACTCCCAGTGCCGCCACAATCACGATCATGCAAAGAAATGTAAATATTTTGAAAATCTGCATTCCTTTCGCTTCTGTCATCACACTTTCCGGATACTCCACTTCAAGGATCTCAGGCTTTACTTCCTGCTCTTTCAGAATCTGGAAAAAGTTGTCCTTGATCGCATCACAGTCATATCTGGACGTAAATCCCAGATAAATCTTATCCCGAAAAGAACACATACAAAGTTCTACCTTCGGCGTACTTGTGAAAACGCCAAAATGCGCGATATACGGCTCGTAGCTCTCCGGCATCCGGATGATTCCCATGTTGGAAAAAATAGCGGTCACATCACTTTCTGCCGTCCTCGCCCCGATATTGATACAGACATTTTTCAGTTCCAGCGGCGCAAATTTCAGGATTGGATGCACCTGCAAGGCGAAGTAATCGTTCATCCGCTTCTCCATCTTTTCCGCTGTCAGTTCTTCTTTAAAGCATGCATTTACTTTTTGCACAACATCTGTGAACTCTTCTTTTCCACCCTGAAAATGATATCCCGGTTCGATCCAGTTGAAGAAATTGAGCATTGTATTGGTCGGAAAGAAATTACGCAGATTTACCGGAACCATCAGTACAACCGGCTTGCTTTCCTGCCGTCTTGTCATTGTCCGGTGAATCGCACACAGATATACCGCAGTCAGAAATACCGTCATCGATACACCATAAGTCTTTGCCTGATGCCTCAGTTCTTCGACCGGAATTTCTGCCTCTGTCGTCTGCAGGCTTCCAAGCTCACGCCGGTTTCCGCGAAGCTGATGCGCTGCCGGTTTTTTCTCCTTTTTGCGGTCTGCCTGGTGGGAATAATATCTTTCAAATCCATCTGCTTCCTGATCGAAAAGGCTCTCCGAATACTCTGACAGAACCACATCCTCCAGTCCATCCTCATGATGTGCCAGATACAGATAATTTTTCACCAGCTCCCGTACAAATTCACTGGCACCGGTTCCGTCCGTCAGCACATGAAAGACCTCAAAATTGATTCTCTTTTTGTAATAAGTCACTTCAAAAAGCAGATCTCTCTTATCACGGATATAAAGGCTGCTGCACGGCTCCTTATACTCTTCTCTTACAACCAGTCTTTTATTACTCTGTTCCAGATAATGCCAGAACAGTCCCTTTCGCAGCACGGACAGAAAGATCGGATATTTTTCCAGTGTCCTGTCTACCGCCTTCTGCAGGATCTCCTGCTGTATATCCTCTTTCAATTCACAGTAGAACCGGAATACACGGGTATCCCTTTTACTGCTCGCCGCCGGAAAAAGCTTCGCTGCATTGTCCAGCCTTCTCCAGTGCTTTACATTTGTCTGCGGCATTTTCTATTCCCCCTCCAGAAAATGATTGATATATTCAAAACTTTCCTGTACATGCAGGCTCCGGATTCCCAGTGCAAAATATCCGTG
>OLOD01000882.1_pt1 | contig 21471 bp, 15 predicted proteins | sample 1671921 | NCBI WGS metagenome assembly OLOD01 (sample SAMEA3136626, study PRJEB25190) | human gut metagenome | biome: human gut; feature: human-associated habitat; material: faeces | place: Austria | collected 2013
TAAGTGGGAAAGTGCAGGAACTGTTCCAGATTTGCAAAGAATTTTACAGATGTCGTACCAGCTGTGGCATTACCTGCTGTACTAGCTGTGGTATTACCTGCTGTGCCAGCTGTGGTATTACCTGCTGCGCCAGCTGTGGCATTACCTGCTGTGCCAGCTGTGGTATTACTTGCTGTGCTATTTGCGGTATTACCTGCTGCACCACTTGTAGTATTACTTGCCGTACCAGTGGAACTTGCAGTATTTGATCCCTTCGTGGATGAAGAAGCCTTTTTATTTGAAGATACCATATTTGCAGCAGAATTAGAGGCGGAATTTCCGGTATTTTCTAAAGTTCCAGCTGAACAACCACTTAATGTCACCGCCGCCATAAGTGCTATCATTTTAACCATTTTTATTTTCATGGTAAAATCCCCTTTCATTTTCTACTTTTGTAGAAGTTGGTTATATACTACATCTGTAGAAGTTAAATGTCAATCACTTTTTTCTACAATTGTAGAATTGTTTAGGTTTTACTTCTGATATTCTTAATTCCAGACTACGCCCCAAAATCATTCCCACAATTTACATTCCCAAATTGTGAAACCCTCATCCAGGCAAAAACAGGAAGGATGCAACTCGCCAAGAATTGCATCCTTCCTGTTTTAAAACTATTTGTTTTACAACTATTTCTTTTACAACAAGCCTTTTATACTTCATATCCGGCAAAAAAATTTTATCACAACCAAGAATATTACTCAAACTCTTCCTCGGATTCCTCACCGTTCTCCCCACCCATCCGCACACGGATTCCGTTGATCTCTACGTCTTCCATAGGAATCACCAGACACTTGCGGCCGTCAATGATCCTGGTCTCCACCAGTTCCACTTTATCTGGTTCTACATGGATCACTACATCCGGCGTTTTGATCTCGAACTTACGAGTGTTGGTGATGTTGGACGCTACCATGGTGGCTTTTTCCCCAGCAACAGCCTCATACTGGTTATCAAAGGTTTCCAGTTTTTCGTCTTCTACACCACAGTCCTCAAAGAGACGTTTCACCTCAGACTGGGTGAGCACAACCGGGTCTGGAGAATCTTTCTGGGCTTCGATGATCTCATTCAACTTCTCATGGATTCCTATAACGGTGTCATACTGACAGTCGTCCCCAAGGGTTTCCTCTACAAGCATATTGAAGGAATCGCGCTGTCCGCCTGCGGAAAGCGGAGCAGTACAGCCAAACACTTCATCCACAAAAATATCGTGAAGCTGCTCTGCATTCTTAGAATAGTAGAGCATGCCGTGGATGTCTGTGCTTCTGTCATTAAATAACGGGAAAAGGAAGCCGTTCTCTGGCATTTCCACGATCCAGTCACGGATACGGTCCTGGATCAGATTTGCCTCCGCATTGTAGCAAAGACCTGCCTTAGACAGCTTCACCGGACAGATACTGCAAAGAAGGTGCTCATAAATCTCTTCAGAAGCATCATCCATATCGATTCCATCTGAAGTTCTTCCCGGGATATCGTACACAGCGTGTACCAGGATTATGTAGTAATTTTCCGGATAATCGTAATTTTCGATAATTTTGTCATAAAAGCTCTCAATTAAAGCGTCATCCTTCAGTTTACTGGCGCGGAGCTTCATGAGGAATTCGTGTTTGCCACCCTCTTTTTCCTCTGCCAGAGGGAATTCCATATTCATCAGGTTCTTTCCAAGAGTACCAGAAAGGGTTTTCTTGAATATTTCAAAATATTTGAACATTTCTTCCTCGGAGAGGGAAAGGAACGCTTCTTTCAGTTCTGTTTTTTTATTCTTTTCAGCATCCACATAGCATCCACAAATTCTGGTAATGTTGCAATTGGCTGGTGTCAGCTGTTTCTTGATTTCAGAAATTTCTTTTTTGTTCATTTATATATGTCCTCCAGTATTCCAGAAAATATGTTTTCAAAACCGATATCCCATCTCTGATATGAATTGAGTCTGTTGCCTTGCGCTCCATCCATAAAGATTCTCTGAAAGTATTATCAGCTCCATAATTTCAGCTTTTTTATTTTAGCTTAACACTCCAGAAAATTTCAAGACTTACTTACAGAAACAATAAATCATGATTAATGGTCGTATAAAATAACTCCTTAAACTTCTCCATATCCCGTGTCTGTCCCAGCGCCCACATCATTTTCGTCACAGACGCCTCCAGCGTCATATCATACGACTCCAGCACCGGGAACCGTTCCTTGATGACCTTTCCAACCTGATAAACTTCCATGTCGCTTCCCTCATGGGTAACCTGGGTCGCCATGCACACAGGCTTGCCAGCTTCAATCCAATGCGCGATCGCATCTATAAAATTATCATTTTCGTAATGAGGCAGACCGCCTACGCCGAAGGATTCAATGATCAGTCCGGAATAAGAGGGAAAAAGAGCATCCAATACTTTCCCGTCAATCCCCGGAATCAATTTGAGCAGAAAAATCTTCTGATTCATCTCATGATAAAACACCAGTGGCTTGGTGGACTGGTCTTTGTCATCAATATAAAAAATAATCTTCTGATCGTGAATGGATGCAATATCCGGATAATTAATACTGGAAAAGGCATTGTAACTTTTGGAAAATTCCTTCTTTGCTCTGGTTCCTGCGATCACTTTTCCCCCAAACACAATGGAAATTCCATGAGCGCGGTCGTGAGAGGCAAAGCGGAGACTGTCCAGAAGATTGGAACGTGCATCTGTAATTGCCAGGTCAATAGGTTTCTGGGCACCGGTAATCACGATAGGTCTGCGGTTATTCTGGATCAGATAAGACAAAGCAGCAGCTGTATATGCCATAGTGTCCGTTCCATGGCAAAGCACAAAGCCATCATAAAATTCATATTTGGATTCGATCAGTCTGGCCAGCTTCAGCCAATGGTCTGCACACACATTGGTACTGTCCAGGGCAAAAGGCTGAACGGTATCAATGGTGCAGAATTCCCGGGCTTCAGGAATATATTCCAACAGCTCATCTGCGGAAATCTGCGGTGCCAGCCCCTCTGCTGTATATTTGGAAGCAATGGTTCCCCCGGTTGCAATAAGAAGTATCTTTTTCATGTTGTCCCCCTGTGTAATTGTTATCCACATGTTCAATCTGCTGTACCTGCATTTTCTGAAACCTTACTTTGTAGCGAAAAGCTTTTTTCATAAGTATTTTACTTTGTATAGACAAAGGGCCCGCCCGAATCACCCCAGGCAGGCTCTTTTATCATTTTCTCCACTTTATATAATCTCAATTCTTTCAGAAAACATTTTGCAATACATACGATACAACAAGTTTCGATCTTTATCTCACTTTTAGTTCTCCTCAGTTGTCTCTTCTGCAGTATCCTCTGCGTTCTCCTCAGAATCAGCGCTCTCGCTGCTGTCCTCGGCCTTGCTGTCTGCACTGTCCTCTTCTGCAGTCTCGTCTGTACTGTCAGCGCTGTCTGTGGTATCAGCTTCCTCTGCGCTGTCGCTCTTTGCAGCATCTGTCTCAGCAGTATCAGCATCCTCGTCCTCATCTGCTGCCTCGGCATCCTCAGAAGTAGTATCCTCGGTAGCATCTGTTGTATCAGCTGCTGCATCTTCACTTGTATCCGCTGTAGTCTCCTTAATTGTAAAGCTGTGCTCATCTGTAATTGTCAAAGTAGAAAGCACCTTATCATTTACAGTAATATCAGCATCATCCAGCCATTTCTGAGTTGTCTCGGAATAGTATTCGCTGCGCTTGGTGTTCTCAAGGGACTCTTTCTTGGAAGCGGTTGCATCCTCGTCTTTTACTTTGTCCATCCGAAGTACATATACGCTGCTATCAGTCTCAACCAGCTCGTCGTAAACCTCTCCATCCTTCAGAGTTCTCAGCGCTTCTACAACAGCGTCATCATAAGAATTGGAAATATCCTCATCATCACTGTCATTTGTGAAAATAGTTCCGGTCAGTCCGCTGTAAGTATCATCAACAGCCTTGGCTGTCTCGCCCATGTCTGCTGTCGGATCCTCTTTCATCTTATCCAGGATCTCCTGTGCCTGCTCCTTGCGGGTAGCAATATCATCATCGGTAAGGTCATCTCCACTGATGGAAATACTTACATAGCTGAAAGAAGACTGCTGTGCCTCCTCATCCGTTATGTTAACCTCAGCCTCGTTGCGGATCGGATCGTAAATTCTCTGACGATAAGTCTCAAGCTCCAGAAGAGTCTTAACCTGATCTTCGGAAACAGCAAGCTCCTTCAGAGTGTCCTCGTCATTGTCCTGCATAAACTGTGCTGCTGCATCTGCAATAGCAGTCTCATCATCAGAAGTAACCTCAACGCCATAGTCTGCTGCCTTCTCCTTCATGATGTACATCAGCTCAACCTGCTCCAGGAACTGTCCTACAGCCTGCTCACCGTACGTAGTACCAGCATCCTCATCTACTACCTGGCTCCAGATATTTCCTGCACTTCCCATAAAGCTCTTATACATGGCAACGGTCTGTGCCTGTGACTCACGTGCATACAGACTTACAACACCCATAGGAATGTCTGTGCCATCTACAGTCGCAACGGTTTTCTCTCCATCTATAGACTTACTTCCACATCCGGAAAGCATTCCAATTGCCATTACGCCACTTAATGCCACTACGGTTGTGTTCTTCACGATTTTCTTCATATTGATCACCAATTACCCTTTCACTGATGTGCCGCTTAGTCACCACGCACAGCCGGCATGATTTCCCAATGCGGACACGCTAATAAGAGTATAAAACTTTTTTCCCATGAGGGCAAGTAGAAAGGGGAAAATCTGATAGAATTCACACAATTTTCGCGAATTTCCATCGGATCTTCCCCACCCAAAACCTACTTTAAATCAAAATATCCGAAAGCATTCAACAGCCCAGCCGTCTACTACTTTTCGCTCTTTCCTTCCTCTTCCACCAATTCCATCAGTTCCTTTGCAAACACCGTCAGCGCCTGCACAATATCCCCCACCGGTGCAAACAGGAACTTCGGTTCTTTATCCGGTTTAAACTGCAGCTGTCTGCGGTACTTGGCAACCAGCGGCGGAATTCCTTCCGGGTTCAGATGTGCATTTTCGTAAAGGGTGATCCTGATCTCACGCTGCATCTGCTTGATTTCCGTAATGTAGCCCTGATGTGCCAGTGCTTTCAGTCTTGCAATAGCCAGCAGATTCAGCACTGCTTTCGGCGGCTCCCCAAACCGGTCGATCAGCTCTTCCAGCATATCATCATACTCCTGCTGGGACTCAATCCCTGCAATGCGCTTATAAATATCCAGTTTCTGGAATTCATTGCTGATGTAGGTGTCCGGGATAAAAGCATCCATATTCAGGTCAATGGTAGTCTCGAAGTCTTCCATGGTATGAATACCCTTTGCCTCCTTGACCGCCTCGCTAAGCATTTTACAGTAAAGATCATAGCCCACTGCGTTCATATGCCCATGCTGCTGTGCTCCCAGCAGATTTCCAGCCCCTCGAAGCTCCAGATCACGCATGGCGATCTTAAATCCGCTTCCCAGATCTGTAAACTCACGGATAGCAGAAAGTCGTTTTTCCGCCACTTCCCGAAGCATGGTGTTCCTTCGGTACATCAGAAACGCATACGCTGTCCTGTTGGAACGTCCGATCCTGCCTCGCAGCTGATAAAGCTGGGAAAGCCCATACTTGTCAGAATCATGGATGATCATGGTATTTACATTGGAAATATCCAGTCCTGTCTCGATAATAGTAGTGGAAACCAGCACATCAATGTCCCCATTGATAAAGTCATACATAACCCGTTCCAGTTCTCTCTCGCTCATCTGTCCATGGGCAAAATCCACCCTTGCGTCCGGCACCAGCTTGGAAATCCGCAGGGCAACCTCATCAATATCTGTAACCCGGTTATAAACATAATAAACCTGGCCGCCTCTTCGCAGTTCTCTTCCGATAGCTTCCCTGACAGTCTCCTCATCATACTCCATCACATAAGTCTGGATCGGCATACGATCCATAGGCGGCTCCTCCAGCACACTCATGTCACGGATTCCGATCATACTCATATGAAGGGTTCGTGGAATGGGTGTCGCAGTCAGAGTCAGAACATCAATATCCTTTTTCAGCTGCTTGATTTTCTCCTTGTGAGTAACGCCGAAACGCTGTTCCTCGTCAACGATCAGAAGCCCCAGATTCTTATACTCCACATCCTTGGAAAGAACTCTGTGGGTACCGATCACAACGTCTACCTGTCCTTTTTTCAGATCCTGCAAAGTCTTTTTCTGCTGGGCAGGTGTACGGAATCGGCAAAGCAGATCCACGCGCACCGGAAACTCCTTCATTCTCTGGACAAAGGTGTTGTACACCTGCTGCGCCAAAATGGTAGTTGGTGCAAGGTAAACAACCTGCCGGCTCTCCTGCACCTCTTTAAACGCTGCGCGAAGAGCAACCTCCGTCTTACCATATCCAACATCTCCGCACACCAGACGATCCATGATCTTGGTGCTCTCCATATCCCGCTTGGTATCCTCGATGGCGTTCAGCTGATCCTCTGTCTCCTCATATGGGAACATTTCCTCAAATTCCTTTTGCCACACTGTATCCGGACCGCACACATAACCTTCTTTTTCCTGGCGCACAGCGTAAAGCTCCACCAGCTCTTTGGCGATATTTTTGACAGCGCCCTTTACCTTGGACTTCGTGCGGTTCCACTCCTGGGTTCCCAGCTTGTTCAACTTCGGTGCCTTGGCTGTATCTGCGCCGGAATATTTCTGCAGCGCATCCAGCTGCGTTGCCAGAATATACAGATTACTTCCATCACGATATTCAATCTTGATATAGTCTTTTAAGACCTTATCTACTTCAACTTTCTCAATTCCACGGTAAATTCCCAGTCCATGCTTTTCATGGACCACATAATCCCCGATAGACAGCTCTGCAAAATCCTGGATCCGCTTGCCGTTGTAGACTTTTTTCTTTTTCTTTTTTTTCTGCTCCTGGCCGAAAATATCGGACTCTGTGATCACCGCAAATTTGATCAGCGGATACTCAAAGCCTTTCCGGGCGTGTCCATAGAGAACCATAATTTCCCCTGGATTGATCACGCGGTCATAATCTGAACCGTAAAAAGCATTCAGCTCATGCTCCTGCAAATCCTTTGCCAGACGCTCCGCCCTTGTCCTGGAACCGGAAAGCAAGGCAATCTGGTAGCCTTTTTTCTTATACTTTCTCAGATCCTCCACCAGAAGCTCAAAGCTGCTGTTATAAGAAGTTACGCTCTGCACCGTCAGATTATATTTCTCCGGGGCAAAATTCCACTCCACGCCTCTTGGCTCCAATGCCGACAACGACACTGCACGAAGTTTATTCAGCTCTTTCTGAACCTTGGAAAATTCACAAAGCCACTGAACCGGAAGGTTCTTTTCTCCTTTTTCTTCACGATGTGTGCGGCTGGCGGCATACTCTTCCTCCACGCCCAGTCCGTTTTCCAAAATACGGTTGGGTTCATCCAGAAACAGAAGCATTTTTTCCCTGGGAAAATAATCCACAAAAGATACCATCTTTTTGCCGTTATTCCACTCCACAGCCGGATAAATGGCAATCTCATCCAGATTTTCAAGAGAGCGCTGGCTCTCTGCGTCAAAGCTTCGGATAGAATCCACTTCATCTCCCCACAGCTCAATTCTCCATGGATTCTCTTCTGTAAGGGAATAAATATCTACAATACCACCGCGCACAGAAAACTGTCCCGGCATTTCCACCTGTCCTACGCGTTCATATCCAAGCTGTACAAGGATATTTTTCAGTACATCCATGTTGATCACGCTGTCAGAATAGAAATGAAGCACCTTTTTCCCGATTTCTTCCAGGGGCATCAGATAGTCCATACAGCCGTCAATGCTGGTAACCACAGTCAGTTCCTTCTGCTCCAGAAGTGCCTTTACCACACACATTCTCTGGCGGATCAACAGATTTCCCTGAATATCTGCCTGGAAAAAGAGAAGATCCTTCGCCGGGTAAAACATGGTATTTTTGTCATAAAAGCGCAAGTCCTCGAAGATTTCCTTAGCCTGGCGCTCATCTCCTGCGATCACAAGGCGCATAGGTGTTTTGCCGGAAAGCCCATGGATCAGATGTGCCTTCTGGGATTCCAGGCAGCCTGTGATCTGCACAATGCCCTGATTTTTCTCAAGGCTTTTCTCTATTTCTTCAAATTCTGCCATCCCCTTCAGGGGCTGGGTAAATGAAAGCATGGCTTTCCTCCTTTTCTCAAAAGCCTCACCTCAGAGCCCACCCAAAACATGAAACCATTCCTGCAAGTTATCTGCACGTCATAATTTTCACAAAGCTTTTGGGGGACGCTCCAGGGGCAAAAGAAGCCCAGCTTGTTGCTGGACTTCCTTTGTTACTCAGTAACCCTCTTTCGGTTGTATTCATTCATCGCCGCATCCGGACCATCTGTTATGATTTTTTCTACAGCGTCTGCTGCAAACTCAATTGCTTCATCCACGAGCTTGCGGTCCCCGGATGAAAAACGGCCAAGCACATGGTCTGCCAGATCCCATCCTTTTGGTTTGGCTCCTACACCAATTTTTACACGCATAAATTTCTGTGTGCCAAGTCTGCCAATAATGTCCTTCAGACCATTATGGCCGCCTGCACTGCCCTGCTTCCGGATACGAAGCTGTCCCGGCTCCAGATCGATATCGTCCTGAATAATGATCAGCTCACTCTCCGGATCGATTTTGAAATAAGCAGCCATCTCCTGTACCGGACCACCGCTTAAATTCATAAAGGACAAAGGTTTCATAAAGATTACCTTCTCTCCCCCGATGAATCCGGAACCGTACATAGCATTAAATTTTACGCCGCCCTGCGGAATCTTATGACGCTCCACAAGCACGTCGATCGTATCAAAACCCATATTGTGGCGGGTCGCCTCATACTGCTTCCCGGGGTTTCCCAGTCCAACAACTAAATACATAATCTTATTTTCCTTATTCTACTACGAAAGTCCTCCACAGCAATTCCAAAGCTCTAGAGCCGCAGCCTGCTTAACCAATAGCATAAAGCAGATGACTTTCATTTATTATCAAATTAGTTGAAATAAACCATCTCATCAGCCAGAGGCTCGCACGGGGTCACATTCTCTGCATAAAGAACAATTCCCTCGCCCTGGTACTCAGAACGGTTTTCAAAGGCAACCTTGGCAGTCACCTCAACCCACTCGCCGGGCTTCAGCTTCGGTGCATATGCACTCTTACAGATATATCCCAGGAATGAAGTATCATCTGCACAGCAGGTCATGGCAGTACGTCCCGGAATGAAGAACTTGCTGCCCATACCTCTCGGACGTCTTGCACGAGCCTTAAAGCGAAGAGTTTTTCCCACATAACGATCCGGATGATCCATAGCATCTACAAACCAGATTCCGTAATCTTCAGGCGGAATATCTACAATCTCTGCATCCAGGTCAAATGGCATCTGATCTGCGAAAATATCCGTCATCTCGCCTTCTTCGTCCTCAAAAATAACCTCTGCACTTGGGTTTACAACCTTAATGCTTCTGCGGAAGTTTGCAAGAGGATATTCTTTCTTGCTGCGGTTAAACACAACCATATCCGCATTACGAACCATATCCATAAAAATGGATTTCATATTCTGCATATATACCTGGAATGTGCTTGCATCTACACAGGTAATGTGCTGTTCAATTCCCCAGCCTGCCGGGAGCTTCATCTCCTCAAATTTGCTTACCAGCCACATTCCATTATATTCCATAACCACACGCTCCGGCTGATGGATAATATCCAGTGCCTGAAGGCGCTCCGGTGTAAAATCTTCTTCTTTCTCAATAACCTCAACTACAACATTATCTTTTGCAAGAGCCTCTTCATCGTACTCTTCCTCTCCCTCTTCGCAGAGAATGAGAAGTGTCTTTCCCTCTGTACGGAAGTAATCCTGCTGGAGGGTAAAGCTAAGGAAAGAGGTCTTGCCGCTTTCCAGGAAGCCGGTTATGAGATAAATCGGTACTGTAATTTCATCCATTTACAGAAACCTCCCTGTATTTTTCTTAATTAAAAGCAGTACGTTCGCATATATCGCTTATAAACAGCAACAAATAAGCTTACAAAAAGTCTTTTATCCCGTTTATATGTCAATCATTAAGCTACGCCGAACAGCTTGACCAGTTTCTCTTCATTTAACTTGGAACCAATTACGCAAAGACGTCCGGTGTACTCCGGTGAACCTTCACGGATCTCAGTTTCTTCTGGAACCATATCGAAGTAGATCCATGTTCCGTCCTCTGCCGGAAGCATTCCCTTAGCACGAAGAATCACGCCATACTCTTCAGAAGCGGAAAGGCTCTCCAGCATTTCCTCAAGCCCTTCTCTTGTAAACTTCTTAATGGTCTCACGTCCCCAGCTGGTAAATACTTCGTCTGCGTGATGATGGTGATGATCATGATGATGTCCGCAGCCACACTCCTCATGGTCGTGATGATGATGCTCATGATCATGTCCACAGCCACACTCCTCATGGTCGTGATGATGCTCATGATCGTGGTCATGTCCGCAGCCGCACTCCTCATCATGGTCGTGGTGGTGGTGCTCGTGATTGTGATCATGTCCACAGCTGCACTCCTCATCATGGTCGTGATGATGATGCTCGTGGTCATGTCCGCAGCCACACTCGTCATCATGGTCGTGATGGTGATGATGTTCATGCTCCTCTTTCAGCAGCTCATCTGCCAGAGATACCGGATGCTCCATAACCTCCAGGATTTTCTTTCCATCCAGCTTCTCAATCGGAGTGGTAATAATAGCTGCCTTCTCATTGATAGAACGAAGAAGCTCCATAGACTCCATTGCTTTCTTCTCATCTACAATATCAGTACGGCTCATGATAATCGCACCTGCATACTGAACCTGATTGTCAAAGAACTCGCCGAAGTTTCTCATATACATTTTGCATTTCTTGGCATCAACAACTGTGGTGTAGCTGTTCAGCTGAATATCAACATCCTCTTCCACACCCTGTACAGCCTTGATAACGTCGGAAAGCTTACCAACGCCTGATGGCTCGATCAGGATACGATCCGGATGATACTTCTCTACAACTTCCTTCAGGGAAGCACCAAAATCTCCAACCAGGGAACAGCAGATACATCCGGAGTTCATCTCACGGATCTCGATTCCGGCATCTTTCAGGAATCCCCCGTCAATACCAATCTCACCGAACTCATTCTCGATCAAAACTACCTGCTCACCTTCAAATGCTTCTTTCAGCAGTTTCTTAATAAGAGTTGTCTTACCAGCTCCAAGGAAACCGGAGATAATGTCAATCTTTACCATTTTGTATTCCCCTTTCTATTATGCCAGAAAAAGGGGACATGACCAAGTCACATCCCCTAATATATTTATCCCAATTTCACAGTTTTATGCAAATCAGCCGTTGATCATGAAGTGCATAAGCTTATCAATGTCTTCTTTCTCATATGCAACGATCTCAAGCTCCGGAATCTCACCGTTAGAGAAGATGTTTGCAAGAGATACATACTGTGATAATTTAGATTTCAGGTTCAGTCTGTCACCTTCGCCAGTTACAAGCTCTACTTTACCAGCGCAGCTGTCTACTACGTCAAAAAATTTCTGAATGTCTTTAATATTAGATACTTTCATGTCAATATTCTCCTTTCAACATGTACAACTTTTTCCATTTCTTTTTGTTCGGGCTCATTATATCTCAACTTTTTCCAAATAGCAACAGGTTTTTCACCTTCTGGAAAAAAATCCCCAACAGTCACAAACAAAACCCGAATTTGCCCCATTCTTTGGGTATTTTTAATACTAAATTATCACGGCAATCTGAAAATTGTCTGTGAGAATTGTTCCTTGCGGAATTTGGAAGCTTTTAATACTGGAACACAGCAACTCCGTAAGCTGGCAGCGGATAAGCAAAGGAGAACGGACGATTGTCACAATCCTGCTTTTCTGCCTTAAATACCTTTTTCACAGTCTGTCCGTTTTCATCCAGAACCAGTGTGTATTGTTTCTTCTTCGGCACACCAACACGGTAATCCGTACGTTCTACAGGAGTGAAATTGCATACTACCAGAAGGTTATTTCTTTTTGTAGGGGATTTCCTTACGAAACTGTAAATACTTCTGTCCCCGTCATCCGCATTGATCCACTCAAAACCAGACGGATCCGTATCCGTTCCGTAGAGTGCAGGATATTTGCGATACATCTTCAGCAATGTCTGCACAAAATCCTTCAGATCCCGATGCTTCTCTTCCCCAAGAAGGAACCAGTCAAGCTCTCTCTCCTCGCTCCACTCCCGAAGCTGTCCGAACTCCTGTCCCATGAACAAAAGCTTCTTGCCCGGATGGCAGAACATAAATGTATAAGCAGCCTTCAGATTCTTAAACTTATCATCTGGCTCACCCGGCATTTTCTCCAGCATAGACTTCTTCAGATGAACCACCTCATCATGGGAGATTACCAGCACATATTTCTCACTGTAAGCATATGTCATGGAGAAAGTCATCTTATTATGGTTAAACTTACGGAAATAGGGGTCCAGCTTCATGTATTCCAGGAAGTCATTCATCCAGCCCATGTTCCATTTCAGGGAAAATCCAAGGCCGTCATCCTCTGCCTTACCTGTAACCTTCGGCCATGCGGTAGACTCCTCTGCGATCATCACAGTACCATGGTTTCTTCCAAGAACCACTGTATTCAGATGCTTAAAAAACTCAATTGCTTCCAGATTCTGATTTCCGCCATATTTATTGGCTACCCACTGACCATCATTTTTTCCATAATCCAGATACAGCATGGATGCAACGGCATCCACACGAAGACCGTCCACATGACACTCCTCGATCCAGAACAGGGCATTTGCGATCAGGAAGTTCTTTACCTCCGGTCTGCCATAATTGTAGATTTTGGTTCCCCAGTCCGGATGCTCTCCCTGTCTGGGATCTGCATGCTCATAAACTGCAGTTCCGTCGAAATTCGCCAGTCCATGGGCATCCTTGGGAAAATGTGCTGGCACCCAGTCCAGAATAACCCCTATTTTCTGTCTGTGAAGATAATCTACCAGATATTTGAAATCCTGGGGTGTTCCATAGCGGGAAGTAGGCGCATAATAACCGGTGACCTGATATCCCCAGGAACCGTCAAACGGATGCTCTGCAATTCCCATCAGTTCCACATGTGTATAGCCCATATCCTTCACATACTGGGCAAGCTTCACCGCCAGTTCCCTGTAATTGAAAAAGCCTTTCTCATTCTCCTCTGTAGCCGGATGCTTCATCCATGAGCCAGGATGTACCTCATAGATCGCCATGGCATCCTTAGTCTCGTCAAATTTCTGACGATTCTTCATCCAGGTGGTATCTTTCCATTTGTAATCCCCGATATCCGTGATTCTGGATGCCGTTCCCGGTCTTAATTCTGCCTCATTTGCATAAGGGTCGGCTTTATAAATATGCTCCCCGTTCATTCCTACAATAAAAAACTTATACAGCTGTCCAATCTTCGCTCCAGGGACAAATGTCTCAAATACACCGATCGGACCTGCCTTTTTCATTGGAGCAGCCTGTTCATTCCAGTCATTAAACTCTCCAATTACAGAAACAGCTTGCGCATTAGGTGCCCATACTGCAAAATAAACGCCTTCTTTTTTCCCTTGTTTCACAGGATGTGCGCCAAGCTTTCTGTAAACATCATAATGGGTTCCCTGACCAAAGAGATACTGGTCAAGCTCTGTAAACTGTAATTTCTCTCCCATCAGAAAGTTACCTCCCTAAACTTTCAAATTCTTATGCACATTATAGCATACTCTTTTCCTCCATGCCACCAAAAACTTGTCTATTATTCATAAAAAATATGCATCAAAATTCATTTTTACTGTAAAAAAATACGCCTGTACTTTGACATTTTTCTCATAAGTACAAGCGTATACTATCATTCACACTATACAGCATCTGCGATTTCCGGAAGTCCCGAAGCTTAACACATATGCCAGACAGGCTCTAGAGCCTCTTATTTTCTCCGTTATTCGCCTGAGTCGCTGCTAAAATCCCCTTCGCTATCCTCACTGCCGTCTGTGTATCCGTCACTTTCACTGCCGTCGCTTCCATCACCGGAACCATCACTGAAGTCGCTCTCATCTCCATTACTGCTGTCATCTGAACTGCCATCAGAAGTTCCATCTGTGGAAGAGTCCTCAGAAGAGCCATTTCCATTATATCCAGGCACATAACCGGCATCAAGGGCGCTCTGCCAGAACTCTGCATATTTTGCCGGCTGAAGGGTAACATTCTTCGCCGCTGCCATCTCACTTACCGTTACCAGTTTATATCCCTGGGCAACAAGATCCGGAATCAGTCTCAGCGCCGCATCAACAGAAGGGCCATGAATATCATGCATCAGAATAACTGCTCCGTCTCCCAGATTGCTGTCATTCATAATGCCATTGTAATCCAGATCTGCATCCAGATATTTCCAGTCCAGACTGTCAATAGACCACAAAATGAAAGGTTTGCCAACTGCCGAAATAATTTCGTCATTGCAGTCTCCATAAGGCGGACGAATCACCGTGGAATCCTGTCCACAGGCATCGATCAATGCCTGATCGGTATCGCCGAATTCCTTTACAACATCTTCAATACTCAGATTCAGCATATCCTGATGATCCCAGGAATGGTTTCCGATCTCACAGCCAAGTTCCACCATTCTCTTCACTTCATCCGGATACTGTCCAACCAGCTGTCCCAGCATAAAGAAGGTAGCATGTGCATTGTTCTCCTCCAGACAGTCCAGAAGCTTGTCTGTATACTGTCCCGGACCATCATCAAAGGTAAGTGCGATCAAAGGACGTTTCTTCTCAGCATTGTAAGAACCATCCTCATTAAAATAGTAATCGTTTACCCCCTTGGTCACCCAGCCGGTCTGCATGTATCCATTGGAATCAAATGCATATTTCACTCCGTCAATCTCTGCAAAACCATTGGTATAATATGTACCATCTGCATTCTGATACCAGCGTCCGCTGGAATCCTCATGCCAGCCTGGAGTCAGTGAAGAAACCTTGGTCACATCGCTCTGTCCTTTCAGAGGCTGTCTCAGAGCATCTGTAGAATTGGAATCCGCATTCGAAGCAGCTCCGTCACCTGCATCCGCCTGCACGCTCTGTGATTTTCCAGTACTCTTTCCTCCCACACGACTTACGATTGGAAAAATCACTCCTCTTATTACAAAAATCACAGCCAGCACCATTGCCACAACATAGGTAACCAGCTTAATGATCTTCCTTCGTCTTATCTGGCGCTGTTTCCTGCGCATTCTTTCGCGCAAAACCCTTCTATCCATTCATATTCCCTCTTTATCTCTCGTTACATAGTGGAAAAAATTTTCCGCAAAAAAGTTCTGTCATAGCACTTCTCTCAGCTCCAGATCATCTGTTACAAGAAGAATATCCGCTTTCTTTCCAACAGAAAGGGAACCAACTTCATCATAAATACCAATACTCTTTGCCGGATTTCGTGTTGCTGCAAAAATCGCTTCTTCAAGGGGAACACCAAAAGAAACAGCCTTGCGCATACAATCATACAGGTTCGTAGCAGAACCGGCAATCGTACCGTCCTTCAAAGTTGCCTTACAGTCCTTCATCGTTACTTCCTGTCCACCCAGCTGGTAGGTTCCGTTCTCCATTCCAGTAGCCATCATAGAGTCACTGATCAGTACAATCCTCTCTGGTCCAAACATCTTAAATGTAGCGCGGATCACAGATGGATGAATGTGAATCCCATCACAGATCATCTCTGCCATGCACTGCTCATCATCACAGGCAGCTCCGATCAGTCCTGGTTCTCTGTGTGCCAGTGGCTGCATGGCATTATAAAGATGTGTCACATGGTGTGCACCTCTTCTCATGGCCTCCGCTGCTGTATCGTAATCAGCTGCTGTATGACCAAGGGAAATGCACACCTCATTATGTACCTCATCAATGAATTCCATAGCACCATCCACATTCGGTGCCAGAGTTACCAGCTTCACCATATTTCCGGAATATTCATTCAGTTCACGGAAAAATCCGGCATCTGGTTTGCGGATATAGCCCTCCACATGAGCGCCTTTTTTCTTCGCATCCAGAAATGGGCCTTCCATATTGATTCCCCGGACAGCAGCTCCGTCTTTCATTTCTCCCACAGTCTTAATAGTAGCAAAAATTTCCTTCAGTTCTTCTGCCGGCAATGTCATGGAAGTAGGACAATAGGAAGTAATTCCGTGACTCTTTTCGTATTTCAGAATAATCTTAAGTCCTTCCGGATCAGCATCAGAAAAATCATGTCCAAATGCACCGTGACTGTGAATATCCACCAGCCCCGGAAGCACCCTGAGCCCAGCCGCGTCTACAATCGTCTTGTCCGTAACCTCATCCTCTGAAGCCACGATTCTATGATTCTCCACATACAGATCCTGTAATCTGAAGCTTCCATCCTCCTGAAAAACTTCTCCATTTTTAATAATCATAACTCCATTCCCTCCTGAGATTCATTGGCTGCTGTTTCTGTTATAAGCGGCAACCGTCAATTCTCCGTACTGTCATCCTGTGTATCTGTTGAAGCATCCGCTGCTGTGCCTGTATCTGCGGTTGCACCAGCTTCCTGCTCTTCTGCTGTATCCCCGCCATCCGTGCTCTGTCCGTCAGTCGTACTGCCATCTGCATGATCTGCTGCTTCTGTTCCCTCAGCAGCCTGTGCATCCTCACCTTCAGCAGATGTATCCGCTGCTGTCTGATCATAATTAGCATTTGCAATAATGAAATCCTGAACTCTCATAAGTCCGATACTCTCATCCACTGCAACCTGACCGTAAGTATCGATAAGAACTGCAAGATCGCCAGAAGCATACTGCTCTACCAGCTGATTCTGGATTGCAAGACTTTCCTCATCCTCCAAAGTCATTCCCTCTGCGTCCATGATTCCCTGAATAAGCAGATTCTGTTTTACCTTGGCCTGGGCATACTGCTGGCACTGGGCTTCGAAATCATCCATGGAAACGCCCTGAGACTCTACGAAGTCTTCAAGCTCCATATTTCCCTGCTTCGCGTATGCTTCTGCCTGTTTCTTAAATGTCTTCACTGCCTCTTCTACGTCTTTCTCTGGATATTCCACAACCTCAGAATTGGTGTAAACAGTATTCCATGCAGTGCTGCGCAGACTGCTGTCGGCCTGATCCTGTGCTTCCTGCTCCAGCTGTGCGCGAACAGAAGCCTTATATTCATCAATTGTCTTGTAATCGGTATTCGCTGCAACCCAATCATCGGTCAGTTCCGGTGGTCTCTTAAAGCTCTGCACGGTAATCTGGAATACTGCATCCTGTCCAGCCAGTTCACTGTTGCGGTAGCTCTCCGGGAAGGTTACCGATACGTCTTTAGTCTCACCCTTCTTCATTCCCACGATTCCTTCTTCAAATCCGGGAATCATTGTGCCGCTTCCGATCACAAGGTCATAATTATTACCAGTTCCACCTTCAAAAGCTTCCCCGTCTTTTGTACCTACGAAATTAATAGTAGCGGTATCACCATTCTGGATGACAGCGTTCTCATCTGTCACTTCCACTGAATTGTCTTTCAAATTCTCTGCGATACGTTTCTCAATATCCTCATCTGTCACTTCTGGTACAGAATTATCAAGAGTTATCCCCTTATAGTCTGCAATTGTAACATATTTCTCCACATTATCCACTGAAACCAGGCGTGTCGCACCGGTAGAATCTGTATAAGGTTCCTGTACCTCTTCTTCCTCTGCCGAATCCTCTGCCTGCTGCTCTGTGGCAGTGCTCTCACTCTCTGTACTGGTAGTTTCTTTATCACTTCCGCAGCCATTTACAGCAAGTGCCATACACATTACTAACGCTGCCAAATATAGTTTTCTTTTCATTTCATACTCCCTTCAGTTACTCTTTTATAAAATTATCACATTTTCTATTAAAAAGAAAGCCCACTGAGGCAATCATTTTTATTTTGCCTCTCCACCGTTACTGTTCACTGGAAATGTTCCGCGAGGTGCTTTTTGTGAACAAGGTTCACAGAACCCCCGGGAATCTCAGCGCGAAATCATGCGAATGCATGATTTCTGTGCAGCTGGTCTTATCAGCCCCCATTCATAGGCGGTACAGGAGTGGGTCTGGATGGGTCAAATACCTGGCTTACGTCAAACAGATCTGCCAGCATGTCCGGATTGTAATACATTCGGTATCCATCCACATTTCTTCTTCCCATTCGGAAATATTCATCCGTCATCTGTACAAAATATTTGTTAGAGTCCACATTGCAATAATAATCATAGCCCTGGGATTTCAGATATTCAAATTTCTCATTGCCAGTGTACTCTCCGCCGTTATTAATATCTGCTCCGAAAGCAAAGATAATAATATCTGTTCCGCCAATAAGCGGGTCAATGTTCTCTTTGAAGTTCTGTGTATCTGTTTCAAGGCGTTCCATGGAAACTGTGGACATGTTTTTATGTCCCCATGTATGGCTGGCAAAAGTCCAGCCCTCCGCCTTCATGGCATCTGCGACCTTTTTCGCTTCTGCCCGCTCTGTATCCAGATCAAAATCAGGATGCGCGTCAAGCCACGCCTTTTTATCATCATTCAGATCATCTGGTCTTGTCTGATAGCTGATATCTGTGCGGTAACCCAGGATTCCATTGTAGCCTGTAAGCGCTACAATTCCCTTATGTCCATGATATGCAAAATCAGGATGTTCCTCCACAAACCGGTCGATCAGCGGTACAACATCATAGTCACCTACAACTGTGCTTCCATCATCCTGTACATATTCGTTGCGAACCTTCCCCTCTTCGTCTATAACAAGCTTGGTGGCAATTCCATCTCCATCCTGGGAGTGATAATAACATACATCGTCCTGCGAAAGGACAAACGGTGTTTTTCCCTTAGGAAGATAAATCTGCTTTGCCTGCATTTTCCCATTTTCATCAACGTCTGCCAGATCATAAAGGTTTACCATTACATATCCCTCGTCATACATGATCTGGGTTATCTTATTAAACTCATCCATAGTGGTCATAACCTGATTATAACCATCTGTCTTGTAATCTCCATCAAACGCCTTGGAAGTATCCACGATCAGGGAATGATAAAAAATGTGAGTTACCTGTTCCGGAGACCAGGCTACACATTTATCCTTTTTCTTCTGGAATTTCTCTGCAGCATTCTGAAAATGGACATTTCTCACATATGCATTGTCCTTCTGCAAAAGGCTGATTGCACCGTCATAATCATACTGGGCAGCTTTCTCCTTGGCTGTGGTCAGTACCTTCTTCTCGTGACGGATCTGCCTCCTGATGATACCTGTGCCGGCAACTGCTGCCTGTGGCATAACCCCATTTAAATCTATGGCTGCTGCCTGGGCTGCATCCTGCTCTGGCTGATTTGCAGAATCTGAAGAATTATCTTCTGTTTTCTCTTCATCGGACATATTCCCGGATTCATCCTGTGCAGTATCCTCTGAATTGTCACCTGTATTTCCAGTTGTCTCATCACTGTCATCTGCCGTGCCTTCACCAGATTCCGGTTGTATATCTGTACTGTCTGAGCTGTCAGCAGCTTCCTCTGTATTAATATCGGGGTTTTCGATGCTTTCGGTGCTTTGGTCAACCTTTGCCAGTTCTTCTGCTGCCTTGCTCTCTTTACCGGAATTCTTATCAGGAACCAAATCCCTTACCTTGGCTACCAGCGTTTCCATGCCGTCTTTTAACCCTGTCTGCTCTCTATAAAAGTATCCCACACCGCCCAACACTGCCAGAGCAGTAATAATAAGAGCCAGATTACGATTCCGTATCTGCCTCTTCTTTCTCTTCAGATTGCGCTCATGTCTCTCGCGCCGTCGTTCTTCGTAATATATCTCTTCCTGGTGTTCCTTCTCTGCCAGTTCCTGTAATTCTCTGTCAAGCTCCCGCTTGGACTGGCTGTCGGGAACTTTATTCTCTTCCAGACCAGGCTGTTCCTGTTCTGTATCCGATTTCTTCATAATGTATAACTCCTAACTATACTGTAAGCCCCCCTCAAAACACCTTCTTCCCGCAAGACCAGTTAATAAAGAAAACCTACAAAGCTTCCTATTAATCCTGAACGGAATCTGTAATCTGGCATTTATTATAACCATACCAGATAAATCTATCCATTCTGTAACCAGTAGATTTCTATTATACATGATATTCAAAATAATTACCACCTCTTCTCAGTAAATATCCTTGCATTCTATTGCCATATATTGTTAAAATAAAAAACACATGATAAAATATGTTTTAACCTCAAATATCAAAAATATTAAGCTCTATATCATTCACTCTAAAGGAGGAAAATATGAACAGATCAGATATTATGCGCATAAGCGCACTATTTGAAATAGCCCTGGGTTCTGCTTCTTTGATCGCAGCCCGCTTCTGGATCGGAACCACTAATATTGTGGGCAGACATGTAAGCCATGGTGATACTACAGAGGCTTTTGCACTTACTTATGCATTTACACTTCTTCAGATTGCAATTGGAATTATAGGCGTGATGAATGCAGAAAAAGGAAGAATGAGCACCGTTATCTTTGGAATTCTGGCCTTTATCCCGCAGATTGCCCACTTCTTTCATATTAAGGGAAGTATTATACTGGTTCTTATGAATCTTGCAGCATTTGCGGTACCGGTTATATATACTTTCACGGCTTATAAGCTTTTCAAAGGAGATAACAAAACAATTGCCTTTTCCAAAAAATGATGTTAAAATGTAGTTTATGTGAAACAAGAATGTAACTGTTCAGTTTCTTCACAGGTTACTGTTCACTGGTAACGGAACGAACAGTAACCTTCACGGTCACACGCTTTGCGGAACCGTGCAGGCTGAATAGTTATTAAGAAACTTTATAATATAGTAGGAGGATAAGTATGCATCCAGTAACAATCGTCCTTCTGGTGATTCTCGTAATCCTCATCGGATTACTGGTTGGTTTATATTTCTTTGGTAAGAAGACCCAGAAGAAGCAGGAAGAACAGCAGGCACAGATCGAGGCAAGTAAACAGACCGTTTCCATGCTCGTTATTGATAAGAAGAGAATGCCACTTAAGGAATCAGGTCTCCCACAGATGGTCATCGACCAGACACCGAAGCTTCTCCGCCGCTCCAAGATGCCGATCGTTAAGGCTAAAGTTGGACCGAAGATTTCCATTCTTATCGCAGATGAGAAGGTATTCGACCTTATCCCTGTGAAGAAAGAGATCAAAGCTGAAGTAAGTGGACTTTACATAGTAGGTGTAAAAGGTATCCGCGGTAACCTGGACGCTCCGGTTAAGAAGAAAAAAGGATTTTTCGCACGCTTTAAGAAATCTGCGGAAGAAGCTCAGGCAGCCCAGAATGAGACTAAGAAATCCAAAAAGAATAAAAAGAAATGATTATTTTAGCCCTGCCATTAT
>OLOD01000885.1_pt1 | contig 21373 bp, 25 predicted proteins | sample 1671921 | NCBI WGS metagenome assembly OLOD01 (sample SAMEA3136626, study PRJEB25190) | human gut metagenome | biome: human gut; feature: human-associated habitat; material: faeces | place: Austria | collected 2013
GAAATCGGACAGTATTTCATTGACTCCAAAGGCAATAAGACCGTTGTCGCTATCCCTCGTACTCTCGGTTGCTATGTTGATACTTTTGCATTCAGCGCACCACTTGAAATCAGAAACGATGGAGACGCCTATATGTACGTTTCAGACCAATGGGTATATCCACGCATCAAGGTCACTGACACCATAAAGCGCAACGGGTTCAAGAACTCAGTCCACCATATCCACCCCGTGACTATGTTCCAAGAGTTGCTGACCAACCCAAAAGCCGAGACACTGATGAAAGCCAACGAGATAGGATTGTTACGATACCTTTGTGCAAGACCAGCCTATAAGTCAGACATTGACAAGTATTGGAATACCATTAAGATAGCCAAGCGCAACGGCTACAGGGTCAAAGACCCGCAGATGTGGTTTGACTACATCAAGATGTTGGAGCGTATGGGCAGAGACCTCAATTCTCCCTCGCTGATAGCACCTAATGACCTCAAAGTAGTCCACGACATATATGTGGCTAAGGTCAATCGCCAGCGCATCAAGGAGCAGAGAGAGAAAGAACGTCAGCAAGCCATCAAGGACAAAGCCAAGTTCGAGGAACTCAAATCCCGCTACTTCGGAATGGAAATGACTGACGGAGAGATTGAAATCCACTCAATCGACACCATCGATGATTACTATAAAATCGGAGATAAACAATCTATCTGTTGCGGTACTGCCAAATATTACCTTAAAGAGGATACATTGACCCTTACCGCCTACATCGGAAACAAGCAGATAGCCACCATCGAAATCTCGCTTGACGACTACCACATAATCCAATGCCGAGCCTTCGCCAATGAAATATGTGAGTACACCCAGCAGATAGCAGGTATCATCAACGCCAACAAGAAAATGATAGCAGAGAGAAAGAGAGCATAGCCAGTGCCATATCAGCAATGAAGGTGGCGGAGTATAAGACCTCTGTCACCTTCATTTTGCCAAAAATTTCGGCCGCCAAAAGGCGGCGTTGTGCAGGTAATTCGTTCCGAAATTCAGCGTTTTTTAGTAATTTTGCAATGTAAAAACGTATCAAATTCAAAGCAGTACAAAATGACTAAGGCAGAAATAGCGAGTGAAATCGCAAAGACAACCGGCATCGACAAGGCCGCAGTTGTTACCGTTATCGAACAGTTCATGACCGTTGTGAAGGACAGTCTCGCACATGGTGAAAACGTATATCTTAGAGGCTTTGGTAGCTTTATCGTCAAGCAGAGAGCCGAGAAGACCGCGCGTAACATCAGCAAGAACACCACCCTGATTATTCCGGCTCATAACATTCCGGCATTTAAGCCTGCCAATTCTTTCAAGGAAGAAATTGCAAAATAATGGAAGAAGAAATTGAAAACGATAATCCTACAACTGAGGGAATCCATATTCAATCCGAAAACTGTAATTGTTCCACTTGTTTGGAAAATCGTAAAAGGTATGTTCATATACTTGATGTCGATAAATATATCGAATCATTAAATGACTGGGATTGATAAACTATACAAATGCCGCGATGCTATTTTGTTTCAATTAATAGCATCGCGGCATATTTTATGGTGTGTAAAGAATTGCAAGCTCCGTAAGCCGCCTTTTGTGAAGGCCGGAGTGCCACTTGCCTTTGTAATGGCAGTGGGAGGTATAGGACTTGAAGATGTTGCGATCGCCACGTTTCAACTTTTTCAGAACGCTGCTTTTATTGACAGCTCCGGGCCCAATGTTATAAGCAAGAGCCGCAAGAATATATTTGTCACGTCCATATTCCTTATACAACTCGCAGAACTTGGCATAGTCACGGCGAAGAAGCGCATCAGCCTCCCGTTCACTGTACTGGCGGCGTGTGAAATGTTCTCCACGCTGAACGACATGACCATAGCATATCGTCGGCCAGTGCTTTGGCTTATGAAGCGTTTCAAATTTTTTTATAATCAGAACAGCCCGCTCAAATAGCGGAAGCTCCATAATTGACCGCTTTGCATTTGCGGTCGGCGTTGCCGCCACAAGGGTCAGCAACGCCATAAAGAACATCAGAATTTTTTTCATCGGGCAATTGGTGTTATTGTTACAGAATTGGCAGAACTTATTGTGCCAAGTGTTTTACCGCTGTCATCGTCGCCACGATCCTTGCCGTTGAACTCAAATGTCTGTTCCCACGGTGTAGAATTGAAATTGTCCTCGACCACCACTAAAAAGCGATGCTGCTGGTCTGATTTTGCGGTGTAATTGAGGCGGAAGGTCTTGCTTTCGAGCAGAACACGGTCGTTGTTGACCAGCACCGGGCCGTCAACAAGTTTGAGCGAGCCTTCGCCGTCATACTGGAAGTAGCGGATGGTATAGAGGGTGTTGGCATAGTTGCCTTCCGGCTTTATCTCGAAGCGCAGTTCGACGGTCTGCCCTTTGGCAATCTTGTCAGCGTATGGCATGACTTCCACTATGAAGGGATAGGACTGCTGCACATCAAGGTCGTCGGAGCATGATGTGAGGCTGCACACGGCAGCGATTACAAGGGAGAGAATGGCGATAACGCCAAATGATTTTTTATTTGTCTTTTCCATTTTTGTGTCTGTTTAGAATTTTAGTTTTGTTGATTTCTTGGGTTTGAGCGATTGTAGGTAATCGTTCAGATCCTTGTGATCGGGATAGAGCGCGGATTTGTCGCTCACCCTGTCGCCGAACTCGCGGCGCAGTCTGGCGACTGCGGCACGCCCGGCAGTATCGTTGTCGAGATAGCACAGTATCAGCGGATATTTCGCCAGAGTCGGGATTGCTTTGCCGACATTTGCCACGGAGTTAAGCACAACACTGTCGTTTCCGTCATTCAATCCGAGGCGTTCCGCCGAAAGAAAGTCGATGAAACCCTCGAATACATTGCACCGAGCGTTGCTGTTGGCAATATGGGTGATATGCTTTGGCGGATAACTGCCTTTGAAGAAGGCGTTTCGCAGTTCATAGCCGTGTGCGCTGTTCTCAAAGCCGATGGCATAATAGTTTTTGCCATGCAATTTATAATCCACCTGCACACAATATCGTTGTGCTATATCGGCAGGTATGCCACGGTTTACGAGGTAACTCAGTAATGCCGGCGATACCAATTTAGAGATTTTCACATCCTCAAAGGTCGGCTGCTCAATGAATGGCTCAGGTTTGTAAGGCTTTGCAATCGGCATCTGCATCTTTTCGGCTATGTACTCCGCCTGTCTGATGAAATCGGTTGAGTCGCACAGTTCTCCGGCAAGAGTGAAGATGTCGCCTCCGTCACCGCTACCAAAATCGAACCATACATTTTTCCGTGGATTTACATGAAACGATGGTTTTCTCTCACTGCGATACGGGGCGTAAAACCACAGACCTTTGCTGTCGCGTCCGGTAGGTTGATAGCCCAACTGATTGAGGAACTCGACAAGCGAAATTTTCTTGATGTCGTTGATATTCATAGGCGCATCTTCCGTTGGGGTTTGTCCGGTTCCTGTTCCTGCTTGTCCGGTTCCGTATTCTGTTCCTTACCTTTGGACTTCTCCAAAACCGACATTTCAGAAGATATATATCGGTTCAGTTCCGACATATTGCACGAGCCTGTCAGCTCATACGCGAGGTCATATATTCCTCCGTATGCGCCGGACTTTGTATCACGCCATAGGTTTGTCTCGGTGTTGATTACCATTGTCGGGCCCGGATTGGCATCGTATGGAGCATTGTAAATCCTAAGGTTGCCGTCGGCAGCCACCGGGTGTTCCTGACCGAGAGCCTTCATAAAGTCGGTGAGTTTCACCTTCTTTATGTCGAGGTTGATAATCGTCGGTTGTTGCGGGCGACGCACCATTGCCGAAAGCTCCTTACCCTGCTCATACTCGTTCATATATTTCAGTATGAAATCGTGCGGATTCATATAGAGTGTCGGATTCATTTTGAGGGCGGCAAGGTCGATTATGTCGCCGGTCTGGTCTGTGGCATGGTCATACCATTTGTTGGTGGAGGTATTGACAACCAGCATCGGCTCAGGGTCATCACGTTGTGGGGCATAATACAGTTTCATATCCTCAAAGGACTTGACAGGCTTTTCACCGAGTGCAGCCATAAATTCCGTAAGAGGAATATTGCGGATGTCTTTTTCAGTGTATCTCATAGCCATTACTCGATTATGAATTTGACACCGACACCATACTGGGTGTGTAAAATCTGAACATCGCTACCGAAAGTGAACCGCTCCTTGATGTTGGCAGTCAGGACGATTTTATCTGACAGATAGAAATCAGCCTGTAATGTCAGCGCACCACCGTAGATGAAGTTGTCGCCGTCATGAAGCATCGAACCGTCGGATAAAACCGACTTTCCCCAATTCACTGTTTCGTAACCACCGAGAGCCGACACGCCGCCGTAGAGGTGGAAGGTTTGCGAGTAGTCACTCAGCAGATGGAGATTGTAACCGACCTCGCCTGTGAACTGTGCCACCGGGATACGACCTTTCGCGCCATATGGTTTGTAGGTCTGGAGATACTCACCTCCGAAGCTCCAAGTATTGCCGTGACTTCCTGTGAATACCGAGTAGAACACTCCGAAAGAATAACCGCAGTTGCGGGAGTTGCCGGTATAAAAACCGTCTGCCATGTCAGCCTTGATTTCTACCGTAGACATTCCGGGAAGGCATCGCTGGGCCATTGCCCGCCCTCCGAAGAGGGTGAGCATGGCAGCGATTATCATTATCGCTTTTCTCATAGGTTACTGGATTGAAAGTTCGTCAATTATATTGGCTCTAACAATATCCTCGTTCTCAACTACGAAGGACTGATGGCGACCGCCTTCTTTCTCGGCGATCTCGATAACGAGCTGCTTGTCGTCGGGGATGGTGAATTTCTCCAGAGCAAACACGGTTCTCTCCGACTGCTTGCCGTGTACCACCGTCACATAGTTCTGGGCGCGTAGCGGTTCGAGTACCTGCTCCTGCATTGCGGTTCGCTTGATAACCTTCTTATCCACAATCTTGAACGAAACATAGTCGATGTCGAAAGCGATATTGCTTGTATTTTTTAGTTCGGTGTGGAAATACAGAAGCCCGTTGTTGGTGTAGATGGATTTCAGGAGGAACTGAACGCCGAAACGCTTTGAGCCGATATGCTTAATCTCGCGTTTGTTCTGCTTGTAGATTGATTTCATAATCAGTTTGACAAGCATAGGGGATTCCGAGCCGAGACGCTCCAAATATATCTCCTGAGCGTTATTGGGGCGGTTGACAGCTTCACCGTCATGGAGAAAGTCGGTCATCTCAATGCTCAGGAGCAGAGGTTCTTTCGCAAATTTGACGTTGAAAACATAGTAAGAGCCATCATCGGTGATAACCGAGAGATTAGTTTCCGTTTTGAAATGCTTAAACGCTGATTTAACGCGAAGTACGTTCTTCGCTCCATCGGCGAGACCGGCGACAAGGTTTTCGTTGCCGAGGTCCACATAAATTATCTCCGCAGGGAAGATAATATGCGTAGGCTCGGTATCCAACGCCTTACCGCCTTTCAGCGGCAGGTTTTCGGGTACCTGCCCCCGAACCGTACTTACAAGTCTCCTTGTATACGGCTCTCCATTAAATTCTCTCAATCTACTTTGCATGATTCTGAATTACTTCGTTACAAGATTCACATATAGCCAAAGTCTTTCTCCGCTTCTTAATCATGAAGGCATTCCAAGGTGAATCAGCTTTGAGTTGATTCAAATTTCGGACATGGTGCATGATTAAGTTTCCTTTCTTGCCGCATATTTCACAAGTTCCCGTTTTCAATCGCTCCATCAAGCTAAGTTTAGGAACGAAAGCTGTGTTGGGTATATAGTCAACTATGCTGCCATTGAAAGGCTCTTTGCGTTTGAATCCTCCGTCGTAGAATATTCTGTATCTGACTTCACCGTTCTTTCCCGTGAATGGCACTATAAACTTCTTATCCTTTAAGAATTTGAGTTTAGCCTGTGACATTGTGAGGTTAAGTTTTTGGGCGATAGTCTTATACATGCTATATTCCATGATGTAGCCGAAAGAGTGTCCGATGGTGGAGATATTGTTGGCGATGGCATAATAGTTGTAAAAGCCACGGATTTCGGTGTTGTATTGGGCAACAATATCTTCAACCTTGTTGCCAATCATAAAACCGCGAGGTTTCGGTTTCCAGATATCTTGGTTACCTTCCTTGGCGATTCTAAGCGCGCCGTATTCCAGTAATTTGGCTTTTGCGGTGTCCATGCTTACATGGAGTAACACCGAACCATTTCCAAATCTTTTCATGACTCCTCTGCTATCCTTGTGCATGAATGCTTTGCTTCTGACGAAAATCTCATATCCTAAGAATTTAGCCTTGTCCTTAGCATTGGTAATCAGAGTTTTCTCATCAGACAGTTCAAGTCCGAGTTGTTCGGTCATGAATTCTTTGATGTCTGCTTTGATTGCCTGACATTCAGACTTGGAACCTATAACTCCTATTAGGAAGTCATCGGCATATCTTACGTATTGGATTCGTCTATAGTTGGCATCCATAGGTTCATAGCATGGTGTCACGTAGGTTTGAGCCAACGTTTCTTTAATCTCCGTTATCATTCCAGCTCTGACGCTTTCATCGGTGACGGATTTGAGCTTCTTTGCAAGTCTTGTCTTTTTGTTATTCAGCCGTCTGTACTCTGAACTGACTTTGCGCCTTTCTCCCTTGTTGAACTTATCAGCATACATTTTCATGTATTTGTCGAACTTATCAAGGTAGATGTTTGCCAATATGGGACTGACAATACCCCCTTGAGGTGTTCCGCTGTATGTGTTGTGGAATTTCCACTGTTCAGCATATCCTGCTTTCAAGAATTTCCTAATAAGGCGAATGAAACGTTCGTCTGCGATTCTTTCCTTTAGGATATTCACAAGTATTTCGTGCTTGATGTTATCGAAGAAGCCTTTTATGTCTCCCTCAATGAACCATTTTGCCCCTGTGAATTTATCTTGTATATGTGTCAGCGCGGTGTGGCAGCTTCTGTGCGGTCGGAAGCCATGTGAGGTATATTCGAAATGACCCTCATATATTGCTTCGAGAATCATCCGAGTTACCTCTTGCACTAACTTGTCATCAAAAGAGGGTATTCCCAATGGACGTTTCTTTCCGTTCTTTTTGGGTATATACACCCTTTTGGCAGGATGTGGTTGATACTCTTCTGTCCTAAGAGCATCAATTAGGCGTTCTATTCGTTGAATGCTCATTTGGTCTACTGTCCGACCATCTGTGCCCGGTGTCATGTTTCCTTGCTTTGCATATATACGCTGATAGGCAAGGAAGAACATTTCTTCATTGAATAGGAGTCGGTAGAGCCGTTCATACTTATAACCTAAGTCAGAACTGTGCTTTGATAGATTGTTTAATACTGTCTCTGGACTTCTCATAATGTCTCTCACATTGTCTTTTGATTGTATTAAAGGAACTTAACTGTTCCCCTTCGCCATGTACAAGGCTTTCCCTTGCTCAGACTACTATGGGAACTCCGTTGCCATGTTGGATATTCAGGAGCAACTCTCCATAGCCTTTCGGCATTCCAATTTAGGCAATCCCCATTTAGATGAGTAATAACTGTTGGCATGACTGTTTGTCGGATGCGATTTCCGTTCTTATGTCCGCTTATTGCGGTTGCTCCGTAGTCAGTTCGGATGCTCTGAACGTAACAACACTCCGTCAGAGTACTACGGTATGACGTTTGTAACTGCTTTCCGTCATAGCTCGACAAGGTGCAGCAGAACTGTCGTTCAACCAGTTTGGGCTTCATCCTTTTAACAGTCTTTCCACCTTGCCATTCAGTCGCAGCTTTGCAGTTCGCTGACTTATGACTTTTCCGACATGCTATACTCCCCATTGGGTTTCCCCTCCGGATAAGTCGGCTGGTGGTAGATTTCATTTGAACTCTAATCTAATCTCTTGCCAAAGAGATATTTATTACTCACCCTTATGGGCGCACGTGGTTTTATCGTAGCAGACCTCCAGCGCGTGAGGCGGAATCATGCGGTCAAAACCCACCTTTCGGGTCAGACCGACGAACTTGTCGCCGTCAGTGTAGCTGGAGCCGTACACGTTCAAGTCATGTTCAGCTACCTTTTCAGTGTCAGGCGACACGTTATTATCGGTGTTATTGACTGTTGTCTTCGATTTTGCGAAGACAGGGGTTGCCATGCCGAGAACAGCGATAGCGGATAGTATAATAGTTTTTATTCTCATTATTAGTAAATTATATTAGACATCTTCGGGCTGGTGAATCATCACCCGATACCCGGCTTTAAGGTGGACTTTCACTGTGCGCAGTTTCTTGTTGAGATACTGACTGACACCGTTGATAAGTCCTCGACCGACATCCGATGCAATCTGCGCACCGGTATTCGTGGTCAGATTTATAGAACTGCCCATAGTGGAGCCCATATTGGCACCGATTTCATGCAGAGCGTCAGACTCCATAGAATTAGGGATATTGATACCCTCCTGACCGTCGGAATCATAGACCGTTAAGTCCACATCATATACAGAGCCGTTGGCCTCAATTAATGTAATGGCAACCTCCAGTCTCTCGCCCTGTAATCTCGCCACTCCGACAAGCGGAGTGTTCCGGGGTATCAGTGCATTGCCGACCCACATAGGTTCGGTAAGTCTGAGCTTAACCGCCTGACCATTAATCACACTCTGGTCGTTTGCCACAACAGCCGCTATAGTGTTCTTGGCAACAGAGACTTTCTCTCCGACTGAGGTGTTGAAGACGCGGTCAGATGACGCACTGAGCGAAGAAACCACTCTGCGATTCACCTGAGCCACCGGCTGCACATTCCGTTTGCCTTTTTCTTCGGATTGCCGGGGAGGCGGATAGTTCCCGCCATTGCCGTTACCTATATATTGGGCGGCAAGCTGATATGAACGTTCAAGCATTTCCATCTCGTCCGGCTGCTGTGCCTGTTGTGTGACCATCGCGTTCTGAGCCTCCAGTCCCTCAATCCGGGCCTGCAATTCCGCCACTTGCTCAGTCTGGCTATAGTCAGGCACATAGAAATCCTGAATAGAAGCCTGTACCTGCTGGTACTGCGAAACAGAACCCTCAATGGCTGATGATTCAGCAACAGTATCGAGAGGCGAAGAAGTCGCTATTGTGTCAAGAGACCCGACAACATCAATCCGTGCCTGTTTTTCTTTGGCTACATCAGCGGCCTCGTATTCCTGAACCTTTGTGCCTATCTTCTCGCTTTCACCGGCCGGTATCTCGGTGTTGAAAGCATTGCCCGTCTTGGCATCTTCCTTGTTCAGACTGGAATACAGTAGCCACAGAATTACCACACCTGAAAGGATAGCTGCAGGGAACACCACGAGATATTTCATCATCTTCTGACGCTCCGCCGTAGTCTTGGGCTGGAAATATGAGTTAATCTTCGTTTTCCACTCCTGTATCGTCATAGGCAGAATCTTTTAGTTCTGGGAGGTCTATCTCTATTTCCGTATAATCGACGGTCTTTTTAGAGACTGTATCCAAAGTCGGGATGTCGATACCACGGATATGCTCTACCTCATATTGGAATACGGCCCTCTTTGATCCGATTTTGTAGCAGGCGTGACCGAACACGAAGAAAGCAATCAGCACGAAAGCCGAGAGCAGCACGGTCACGACCATCAGTCTTTGCTTGTGGGGCATATCGTCGCAAACCTGTTTCAGTTTTGCGCCGACTCTCCCTTTTGGCTCCCTCCAGACCCAATCAATAAGTCTGGCGAGAGGAGATTTATTTTTCGTCATAATTATCGTTTAGTTGTCATTATATCCTTATTCTCCAGTATGTTGAAACCCTCGATGATAAAACCGTTGGGATTGTCGTCAGAGCGTGATACATTTGAAAGGCGACAAGTAGTCACCAGTGTGCGCTGTGTAACATTCGACTCACGGATAATCATCTGTCTGGCATAGGTCTTGGCGGTGTAAGGGTAATTGTTGAAATCACATACCACGCTGTCAACCTGCACCACTTGGTTGATATTCCCCGCAATGATGCGGTTGTAGTAACCTTTCTCCGAAAAATCGGTATAGTAGTTGTAGGCCGATTTGTCGCTCAGAATCAGGGCACGGTTTATATTGTGCTCGATTGCTGACTTATCGGGAGAAAGGTTGAAGAACAGTTCATGAAAGCGACGCACATGCTCGCGGGCCTCGGCGGGACGGTTCTGCTCCATGTCCTGCGACAAGGCAAGCATCAGGGACTTGCCATTGTCAAGGACATAGATTTTCTCACGTTGCTTTTCAGCGAAATTGAAAACCATGATCAGAGCCACAGAAACCACCACCGCACACATTGCCACGAACACAATCCCGAACAAACGTATCTGACGGAAAGAGGTCTCGATGTTTTTCAGTGATTTAAATTGCGGTGTCTTCACACCGCGAGCTAAAGGTTCCATAATTCTATTTTAATAGTTTTCCGGCACGTCCGGCAACATTGCCGACCACAGCACCTCCGACACTGCCCGCTATAGAGCCGGCCTGCATTGTGGTATTGTTGACCGCACGGTTATAGTTTCCTGCGCCTCCTGCCTGAATAATCCAGCCTGAAACAGTCGGTATAGTGAAGTAGCCGACAATCCCAATCACCATAAATATGATGTAGCAAGTGTTTGAACTATCGAGGTTTATGTTGGGATTGTTGGTCAGTTCCGATATGTCGTTCTGGAGCATCAGCACCTGAATTTTGGCAAGAATGGTGGAGAACAAATCAGCAACGGGCAACCACAGATAGGTCTGGATATAGCGTTGGATCCATGTGGTCAATGTTGACTGGAATCCATCCCATACCGACAGGGCAAAGGCAATCGGACCGAGAATGGCAAGGACAATGAGAAAGAATGTCCTAATCGTGTCAATGGTAAGCGACGCCGCCTGAAAGAGCATTTCCAACAGTTCCCGGAAGAAATTCTGGATTGCTTTCTTGACCTTATACATTCCGCGCTCGATATACATTCCGGCCGCAGTACCCACCTCGGTCACTCCGAGTTCGTCAATCTGACGGTCAAACTCAGCGTCATCCACCAGATAGGCAGTTGACGGGTCTTTCATCATAGCCTCATACTCCAGCCGGTCTTTCTCCTCCCGATATTTCTGCATATCGAGAGTCTGGCCTTCAAGCATCGAGGCTGTGCCCTGCACAATCGGCGACATGACAGAGTTGATGGTTCCGAGAACGATAGAGGGGAAGAACATTATGCACAGACCGATTGCAAAAGGACGCAGCAGAGGGAACACATCCACCGGTTCGGCAGCAGCCAGTGACCTCCATATCCTGTAGGCCACGTAGAACAGCGCACCTAATCCGGCAATTCCCTGAGCCACACCAGCCATATCGGAACAAAGCGGCATCATCTCGTCATAGAGCGACCGGAGTATGGTATGGAGGTTGGAAAAATCAATGGCACACAGCATAGGCATCACCAGTATTTTTCCGAACCGTCGCCATAAAGATTGATTACCCTTTGGGTATCAGCTTTCTTCTTGGCGCGGAGATATGATACACTGATATTCTTATTGGTATAATACGCCGTCAGACTTTTCAGCCGTTTCATCTCCTTGTAGCAGTCATCAACCACGTCCATTCGGTCTTTGTCGGTCATCGAGAGCGTCGTGATATTGACCACCTGCTTCAGATCGTTCAGCACGCCGCCCGCTTCTTCAAGAATCCGTGTATAGCCCGATGCGATTGCAGACAGTTCGCTTGACGTGAAATTCGGGTCAGTCAGCATCTTCTGGAAATTATTGACGTAATAGCCGGATATGTTTCCAAGCATCAGGATTGTCTGCTGCACCTTGCGGGCATCACGGACAAGATTGTTGACCGACTGGAGTGCGTCGTAATATTTCTTTGCCTGCTGGTAAATCTTTACCGTCTCCTGAAGTAGGCTAAGTATCCGGCGCGTTGTTGTATTACTACAATACGTTTCCAAATACTCGCCCCCAAACCGGACGTACACATTCCTGCGTATCCGGCTTTCCATTACTAATATCAGTCTATACATTGCCTAAATGGATGTTACGGTGACATTTACTACAGAGTGCAATGGTTTTGCGTTGACGTGCAATCATCAGTTTTTCCCAAGGTGCTTTCCCTTTGAGTTCTCCGAGTTTACGCACATGGTGCATTACCAAATTTTCTTCCGCGCCACATAACTCACACCTACGAGCCGCAAGACGGTCTATAAGACTTGTGGTAGTTTTGTAGGTCATGTGACTTGGGCTGTTATCAATCATTCCGTTACTGTCTGCTTTCTTTCGCTTGAAGCCGTCATTATAGAATTTGGCTTCCCGAACTTTTCCGTCCTTAGCTTTGAATGTGACTGTAAATACACCGTCTTTGAAGTATTTACGTCTGATAGCAGATGCCTTTGTCCTATATTTGTGGGCAAATGTTTTATACATACTGCATTTCATCATCCAATCGAATGTGCTGACGGTGCAGGCATTTTGGGCTAAGGCATAATAATTGTATAAACCTCTTACTTCTGAGCTAAATTTCCTCAGAATTTCAAGGTCATCCAATATTGTCAGCCCAACACGTGATTTGGCTTTCCATTGCTCTTTGCCATTATGGGTTTTAATCTCAATGGCGTTGAGAGAAAGGAGCTTTTTCTTAATCACGTCTTTGCCGATTAGCAGTCGGACGCGTTTGTTATGCGCACGACACAGACTGCCATTTTTATGCCTTACGGTTTGATTTGACTTCTGAATACAGATTTCATAACCAAGAAATTTGGCTCGTTCTTCTGAATGTGTTATCAGTGTTTTCTCAGCAGACAGTTCCAACTTCATTTTATTGCTAAGAAATTCTGTAATTTCCTGCTTTAGTTTGGTGGCATCCGCTTTACTACCAATAATTCCAATCAGAAAATCGTCTGCGTATCTCACATAGTGGATACGCTTGTAATCTGCATCCATTTCGTCCCCAGATGGAATCAGAAGATTTTGTCTCTGATTTTCTTTGAGTGCTTTGATTATTTCTTTGCGCTCATTGTCATCTGAAACTTTAGACAAACGATGTTTAAGCCAGCGACGCTTGTATTGTAGCGACTTGTTTTCTTGACTCCGTTTACGACCTTTGCCCTTATTGAATTGGCTCTCAAGCTCTGCCATATAACTGTCGAGTTTATCAAGGTATATATTGGCAAGAATCGGACTGATTATGCCTCCTTGTGGGGTGCCGCTATAGGTATTGTGGAATTTCCAATCCTCCATGTAACCCGCATTCAGAAATTTACGGATTAGCCTAAGGAAACGGTAATCTTCAATACGTTCAGAAAGGGTTTCAATCAGCACATTGTGGTCAATGTTGTCAAAGAAGCCTTTTATATCTCCTTCCACAAACCATTTTACTCCACAAAACGTCTTTTCTATTTCTACTAATGCGGTGTGGCAGCTACGTTTGGGTCTGAATCCATGAGAGTGCTTGGAAAAGCGAGACTCATATATAGCTTCAAGAATCATCCGTATAACCTCTTGTAGAAGTTTGTCATAGAAAGACGGAATGCCAAGAGGGCGCATTTTACCATTCTTTTTGGGAATGTACACACGCCTAGAGGGTCGTGGCTGATAACTTTCATCTTTCAATGAATTTATCAGCTTTTCAATGTTCTCAATGCTCATGCCGTCAACGGTATCGCCTTTGCAGTCGGCAGTCATATTGCCAGGCTTTGTTGCGATTCTTTCATATGCGACATGATACATTTTCTCATTGAACAGAATCCGATAAAGCCGCTTGAACTTATAATCGTCTTGCTGGCCGTGCATCGATAGACTGTTTAATACGATTTCGGGATTTCTCATTTGTCTCACACAATTTCCTTTAATTGTATTAAAATTTAGTAACTGTCTCCCTTCGCCATGTACAAGGCTTTCCCTTGCTCGGACTACTATGGAGACTCCGTTGCCATGTCAGATTTTCAGAAGTCTGCACTTCATAGCCTATATGGTAGGCATTCCGATTTAGGCAATCCCCGTTTGCAATATGATAACTTGGCTTGAAATGATTGTCGGATATGACTTCCGTCCTTTTCTGTATATTGCAGATGCGCCTCGGCTCGTTCATGCTCCATTTTGAAAACTTCACAAAATAGAGTGCCGAGGTACGGTGAGTACAGCTATAATACACCGCAGTTTGGTCTGGTACCGCTTGGACTATCATTCAATCAGTTTGGATTTTATCCTCATATCAATTCCTTTCATCTAACCATTCAGTCGCAGCCTCTATAGCAGACTGACTCATGGCTTCTCCGCCCATGCTACACTCCCTGACGTCTTTCGTTGTCAGATAAGGGGGATGATGATAGGTCATTTGAACGCTAACCTAATAACTTGCCAAAGTTACATTTATCTATATTGCCTATACGGGCGCACAATTCCGCACCATATTTGTCGCCGTCGTTGACTCCTGAACGAGAGATTTGGAAGAGTTGACAATAGACTGGGCGATGTTCGACGGGTCAATCACCGTCCATTGGGCGTTTGCCCTGCCCGCTCCGAAGAGCAGGCAAAACAGAACGAGAGGGAGGATAAATTTCAATTCTTTCATTCGCATTTCTTTAGATTTTAGAGGCCATGCCTCCGATTATTCTTACTCCGGCATAGAGCAGGAGCAGAGGGAAGGTTATCAGGGCAAGCAGTCCGATGATCAGACCGGCAATTATTACCCATAGTACACGCAGCACTTTCACTCGATGACATTGATGTTAAAACCTACATCATTGGCCGGAACATCCTTGGGTGCCAGTTCGCAGAGCCTTTTGCGAACATCCTCAGACAGAGTAAGTCTCTCCACGACTTTGTGGACTCCGGTCAGAATATCCTTATTCTCTGCTGATTGATTGGCATTGATAAAATCATCCAAGGCAGCCTCATCAAAAGTCTCGCGTTTGGGGCGTGTAATATCACACATCCGGTAGAATGTCCTGCCCAGATCCGCAACGAATATTTCATTGCCGTCATTCGATATTGCCATAGCCAGCACATCACGACCCTCGGCACAATAGATATTGTCATCATGGAGCCACCCCTGAATATCCCGGAGTATAAACTCCTGTGGAATAATCTCAGCCGGGATGCCGCCACCAGAGAATTTTACCTTGTAGTAGCCGTTGTGTTCGCTGATTGTCATATCGGCCCCGTCGGGACAAAACCAGTCACCGACCATTTGGGGCCGCATATCAACAGGAATCCCGGTCTTCGACTTTTCGATAGCCTCCTTGACGAAATGACCAATCCGTTCACCGATACGCACAACAACATTGTCGATGCGACCGGCCCACTTATTGATTGTCTTTTCAGCCTTCTCTCTGACAAAGGCATTGAACCGGCCACATGCCTTGAAAGCCAGCATTATGCAGCCGATACAGATTGTAATCCCAAGGCTGAAGATTACAACCGCTGTGAACACGTTCATCACGGGTTCGAGAAATTCTAAAATATCTTCAAACATATATTATTCGTTAGCAATTCGTTTAATGGCGGCTTCGGTATCGCCGCCAAGTTTTTCAGCCAATTCGAGGACCTTGATTTTCTCCGTCTCCTCGGTGGTGTAGCAGAAATATTCCTCCCTGCTGACCTCCGTGGCATAGACGGCGGACTGAGTGCCTCCGAGACCAATCCACACCTCTTTATATAGGCGGTTGGGATTATTTGCCATATTGATACTGAGTATCTGGCTTTTCTCCTTGTCGGTCAGACCGAGCAGTTCCTGAATCTGGTCGAAGCGGTTCATATACTTGCGCTGGTCGAGCAGGATTTTACAGTCTGAGTTGTTGATGATGGTCTCCTTGACAATCGGTGACGATATGATGTCGTCAACCTCCTGCGTAACCACCACTGCCTCACCGAAATACTTTCTAACTGTCTTAAACAGATACTTCATGTATTCTGCCATATTCGCGGTCGAAAGAGCCTTCCAAGCCTCTTCCACGATTATCATCTTGCGGATACCTTTGAGACGTCGCATCTTATTGATGAAAGCCTCCATGATGATGATTGTCACTATCGGGAAAAGTTCTTTATTCTCTTTAATCGAATCCACTTCAAACACCACAAATCGCTTGTTCAACAGGTCGATATTCTCTTTGGAGTTGAGAAGAAAGTCGAAACGACCTCCGTGGTAATACTGGCGCAGAGTGGTCAGGAAGTTGTCAATGTCGAAATCCTGTTTGTAGATGGGGATAGGACGCTGTGCCATTTCCTGACGGTAATCGTCACGCATAAACTCATAGAAGGAGTTGAAGCATGGCACTATGTTCTTATCCTTTTTCATCTTCTCAAGGAACATCGACAACGCCGAGCCTAATTCGCCACTCTCGGTCTTTGTCACTCTGTCATCCTCTGACTTCCAGAGTGTCAGGAGCAGCGTCTTGATCGAGTCCTTCTTCTCCACATCGAAGACCCCATCATCCGTATAGAAAGGATTGAATGAAATCGGGCTGTCCTCAGTGTAGGTGTAATAAACACCATCTTCGCCATGCGTCTTATTATGAATCAGATTACAAAGACCCTCATAAGAGTTGCCAGTATCAATTAGCAAAATATGTGTATTTTGTTCATAATATTGGCGCACCAGATGGTTGGTGAAGAATGACTTACCGCTACCGGACGGACCGAGAATGAACTTGTTTCGGTTGGTTGTGATTCCACGTTTCATCGGTTCGTCCGATATATCAAGGTGTATCGGTTTTCCGGTCAGTCTATCGACCATCTTTATCCCGAAGGGAGACAGGCTGCTGCGGTAGTTGGTTTCGGCAGTAAAGAAACAGGCGGCAGGCTCGATGAACGTATAAAACGATTCCTCAGAAGGAAAATCAGCCTCATTTCCCGGCATAGCCGACCAGAACAGTGTCGGGCAGTCAATAGTGTTGTGTCGTGGCATACATCCCATTGTTGCCAACTGGCCCCCGACATCATTCTTGATGCGCCTCAGTTCTTCGGCGACATCGCTCCACGCCATAACATTGAAGTGGGCCCGGACAGAGGTCAGTCCGTAGGAATGTGCCTCGTTGAGATAGCGGTCAATCCACTCCTTGTTAATAGCATTGCTTCGGCTATACCGCGAAAGGGAGTTCATGTTTCTCGCGGTTTTCTCAAACTTTGCCAGATTCTCGTCATGGTCATCAATCAGGATATACTGATTATAGATGTGGTTGCAGGGTAAGAGCAACCCGACAGGAGAGGCGAAACTCAATCTACAATCCGAGCGGTCGGTCGATAACCGCTCATAACGGTTATCAGTGCTGACTTTGCCGGGAAGATCATCAGTATCGGACAGAGTGTGCAGACATAGCATCTTGTCCCCTATGCGCATTTGACGTGCATCGAGGTCTATATCCTCCAGACAGGTTACATCGTCCATTGTCAGCGACATATACTTCTCAATAAGTCCGGAAGCCTTGTCAGTACCGACCAGCTCATCATCAGAAAGACGGCGCAGCCTGATATAGCCGGTGTCATTAATGATACGCTCGAACTGTTCGACACTTTCCATGAACTTGACAACCATTTCGTGATTGAGTTCCTTCGGGGTGATACGCCCACGGCAGAGGGTGGAGAAATTGGATTGCTGGCGCATCCGCTCCTTTGTGGTCTTTGTCAGGAACAGGTAGCACTTGTGCGCCAGATACGGACGCTCGTTGAAGTGACGCTCGAAGGAGCGGTCAAGAAAACTCAAATTATCTTTTTGCAACTCCGGCTTATAATTCTCCGACACGAACCAATCCTGCTTGTGCGCCACCGAATAATGCGGAAGCACCTTGATAGCCTTGCACCATGCGGCGTGCATGGCTTCATATTCAGCAGATGTCACTGTGAAGAGTTCCGGCAAGGCAACCTCAAAGGCGACCGTTATGTCTGCATCTTTGCTGATAATGCAGCCGTGTTCTACAGCGAGCAATGGCAGCTTTGTTTCGAGTGTCGTTGCTTTTAACGTATTCTTCATAGTCAATGTCTGATTAAGCGTTTAAGCCGTAGGCGGTTGATGATATACCGGGGACGATATTTCACCGATGTGATCTTCATCAGACCGTATTGACCGTATTTCCCATTCAGGTGGAAAGTGTACCACACCAGAATTGAGGCACTCGCGGCACCAAACCCGATGCAGAACCATTGCGGGGCACCGCACATATAAAGGATTACGAACAATACGAAGTCAATGATGAGACCTCCGGCGAAGATGAAAAGATATTGCGCTTTCAACCCCTTGTATTCCACTGTCCGGCCGATACCCTTGTTGATGGAATACGAAGCCATTTAGAGGAAGAAAGAGCGGAGAATGGTAGCGGCGACGATAAGGAAAATACAGGCACCGAACCACGAGGCAGCGGTCTTGCTTGTGTCGGGATCGCCTGACGAGAACTTGCCATAGACCTTGACACCGCCGATGAGACCCACCATAGCACCGATGGCGTAAATGAGTTTGGTACCGGGGTCAAAATATCCACTTATCATGCTTGTAGCCTGATTGATACCTGACATTCCGTCACCGGCGGCCCACATCTGGACAGCAGCGGTGAGCAGGAGCATTGCCGCCATAGGACGGCGCATGTGTGGAGCGTTCATCCACGCTACGACACGGTTATACATCTTATTGAGGAATTTCTTCATACGCATTTCAGATTCGTTAATAATCAAGTTAAGATATTGAGATTGATCCGGTCAATGTCAACAGTGTCGATGGTCTTGGAATAGACCACTTTCTTCTTGGCGATGACCTCTTTGGTAAGCGGCTCATCCTCGTCGCCGTAAATAATCGAGAGGATACGCGTGCGCACTTTCGGATCAAGCGACAGCCGTTCTTCGATGACGGTTCCCTGAATCTCTTTGAGCGTTTCCTTGGCGGCCGCTGCTTCTTCGGGTGTGTGGGGTTCATCCTTTGCCACACGTACCGCACTTTCAAGTGCCTTGAAGTCCTGCCCGCCTGTCTGACGTTCCGTGATTTCAGGGGCGTCGCCGAATGACTCGCCCACAGCATGGTGGGTGAAAACCTCGTCGAGTTTCTCCTGCGGGATAGTCTTCTCCGGGTCAGGCTGTGCCGGCTCTTCAGGCGGAAGACCTACATCTTCCGGACTGGTCAGCTCTGTTCTTATCCTTGTCACTATTTCATTCACTTTCTCGTCAACTCTGGAATTGACTTTTGCATCAATCAGGGCGTTGAGCCTGTCTATGTCATAGTGACTGCGACCCACGAGGGAATCGTCGTCAGGTTCCGATGATGCCGGAGAAGGTGTTTCTTCGGAATTTGTGGCCGGAGCTGGCGGATGTTTTTCCGCCGGCTTCTTCAGCACTTTCCCGATAAGATAGATGTTGCTTGCCAGCAACGCCACAATCAGCAATACTTCCATCAGAACAGAGGCCGGGTATTGGTGAAATAGATAGCGTTGATTGACTCGCGGTGCCGCTCCACGTGTTCGCGCACTATCTCGGTGACATAGTTCCCGACCGAAGCCCGGTTCTTGCCGACCGCTGCAACCATACGGTTGAGCAGGTCGAACATTTCGTCGGAGATATAGACACGACAGTTGGAGTTGATGCGGTTTTTCGACAGGAACCGCTCCTGATATTTCTTCGCTGCCGCCAGCGATGGCGACTGCCGGTCGAGAGCGTCAGACAATGCGCCTGACACGCCTCCCGACACCTTTTCCATAAATGGAGTAGAAGGGGAATTACTCATTATCGTTATACTTTTTCTTTAGTTCTTTGATTTGTGCCTCGCAGTCACGGAAGTGCCGCTCCAGCACATTGTTGATGAAGGTCGAGAGATTGGCTCTGCGGTTGCCACACAGGATTTCGAGATTTGCAATCCGTGAACAGAAAGCTGGATTTATCTTGACCTGCGGCCAGCCATGTTCCGGAAACCTGTATTTCAGGTCGTCGATATATGCGGCCTTGTAGTCATCAGCCGAGTCGGTCGGCTTCTGTCTTTCGCTACATTCAGTTGCAGTTTTCTCTTTTCTGTTGGCGATACTGTCCTGTTCCTCCATTACAGGCTGTTGCTTCTCTTTCGGAGTTCGGGGGGCGGGCGGCTCATCTTTGGCGCGAAAGTTCTCAACGAAACCTTCGGCATCGAAATCATTATCATATCGTTTCGCCATAAGCCATGCTACAGTCTGATGATACCGAGAATCTCATCGACCAGTTCCGCAAGCCTGCTTCCTTTCAGCAGAGTCTTGTCGGGCGGCAACAGCGTCGATCGGAAAACGGCGCGTGCCTCGTCCTTCGACCCCTCGCGCCGGTAGCGTTTGGTGTCGGGAAGTCTGGTTTTGAGAGTTTGCAGCATCTGTTCCTCAAAGACCTCTTCATAGCGGTCATAGAGGTCGGTCTTCTCGCGGGCATCCACAAGATTCCAGACCATATACATCTCCTTTACCGAGCTGCCATTAAGCGTCATAATCTCGTCGCGCACCTTCATAGCGAAGGCAAGCGAGCTTTCAAGAATCAGCTTGTCAGCGGCTACAGGACAGAAAAGGTAATCCATGAGCGATACCGTCTTTGCCACACCCGGATTGTTGATGGTTCCAGGAAGGTCGAACAGAACGATGTCATATTCATGTCCGGCTTCTATCCGCGCCTGTACCCTTGCGAGGGCATCTTCCGGCTTGGCAATGAGGATAGGATAAGGATCGCACTGGGTGCGCCGACGCAGTTCGTTGAAATTTCTGAGAAATGTCTTGTTGATTTTCAGAATCTCCACATCTCTGTCGCGCATCTCTTTGATGCTGTACTGGGGATAGTCGCAGTCCACAACGAGGACTTTCATCCCCCTGACGTAGTAGAGATAACTCGCCATAAGCACAGTCAGGGTCGTTTTGCCGGCTCCTCCCTTCTGGGTGGAGAAGGCTACGAATACGGGATCTTTCATTGCGGGAAAAATAGGGTTAAACAATAGGGTTGATTATCACACTCCGATTCCGACAAGGCACGCCACCGGCCGACCGGTCTTAGCGACAAAACCGGGAATTGCCTGTTCAGAAAGGATACGGGGATATTTGGCGACGTAGCCAAATGTACTTATATACTTGCATAAGTATATGTGCAAGCGGATAAGTGAATGTGCTTGTTAGCACTTGGTTGATTCTGTAATTGAATGTACCGTTACACGGACGTTTACATTAGCGTGCGAATGTCAAAACTATCATACGGCTATTCCTATAGACATTAACTTGAAAGCGTGGATGCTTTGACGTACACAGGCATTGGCGTATGCCCGAATATTTGATTATTCAATTATGAATCTGATTGTGCAGACATTTGTCATTACGTTCATGCGGTCGAGCATTCCTATAGACATTAACTTGAATGTGACGGCAGACGTGTTGGC
>OLOD01000900.1_pt1 | contig 21158 bp, 24 predicted proteins | sample 1671921 | NCBI WGS metagenome assembly OLOD01 (sample SAMEA3136626, study PRJEB25190) | human gut metagenome | biome: human gut; feature: human-associated habitat; material: faeces | place: Austria | collected 2013
TTATCGAAAAAGGTTTTACATATTTTGATACAGCATGGATGTATTGTGGATTTGCAAGTGAAAATGCAGCCAAAGAAGCCCTTGTATCACGTTATCCAAGAGATGCTTATACACTTGCAACAAAATTACATTCAGGTTTTATTAAAACAAAAGAAGACCGTGATCGTATTTTTAATGAACAACTTTCAAAAACTGGTGTAGAATATTTTGATTATTATTTATTACATGATATTAATGCACATAGTATTGAAGTTTATAATGAATTAGATTGCTTCAACTGGATTCAAGATAAAAAAGCAAAAGGTTTAGTTAAAACAATTGGTTTTTCTTATCATGATGGTCCTGAATTACTTGATCAAGTCTTAACAGAACATCCAGAATTTGAATTTGTACAATTACAAATCAACTATCTTGATTGGGACAGTGTTGGTGTTCAATCAAGAAAATGTTATGAAGTTGCTACAAAACATCATAAACCAGTTATTGTTATGGAACCTGTAAAAGGTGGAACACTTGCAAAAGTACCAGAAGAAGTTGAAAAAATGTTTAAAGAATATCATCCAGATATGTCAATTCCTTCTTGGGCTATTCGTTTTGCAGCAAGTCAAGAAAATGTCATGATGGTTTTAAGTGGTATGTCTAATATGGAACAATTAGAAGACAACTTAGGCTATATGGAAGATTTTAAACCATTAAATGAAGAAGAATATTCTTTAATCAAAAAAGCTGTTACTGCAATCAATTCAACAATTACTGTTCCATGTACAGGATGTGCTTATTGCGTTGATGGTTGTCCAATGAATATTGCCATTCCAAAATATTTCTCATTATATAATGCAGATTTACAAGAAGTAGAAGAAAAAGGATGGACACCACAAGGAGAATACTACAACAACTTAACAAAAACATTTGGTAAAGCCAGTGATTGTGTTGAATGTGGTCAATGTGAAGGAGTATGTCCACAACATTTATCAATTATTCAATACTTAAAAGATGTTGCAGGTCATTTTGAAAAATAATGGAATATAGAAAATTACCTCATGGAAATGAAGAAATAAGTATTATCGGTTTAGGAGCAAGTTCTTTAGGACAAGCAAGTCAAGAAGAAATGATTCAAACTTTAAATCATGCTTTTGATGCAGGAATTAATTATATTGATTTAGCAGCAGGACATGCTCCTATCTTTCAAGCAGTTGGCAAAGCAATTCAAGGAAGAAGAAATCAAATTTACTTACAAATTCATTTTGGTGCTGAATACTCATCAGGAGAGTATGGTTGGACAACAAATTTAAAACGTATTAAAGAATCTGTAAAATGGCAGTTAGAATGTCTACAAACAGATTACATTGATTTTGGTTTTATTCATTGTATTGATGAAGAACAAGATTTAAAAACAATTCAAGAAAATGGTGTTTTGGATTATATTTTAGATTTAAAGAAAAAAGGTATTATTCATTACATTGGTTTATCATCACATTCACCAAAACTTGTTCATCAAGTTTTAGATATGAAGATTTTAGATGTTGTGATGTTTAGCATCAATCCAGCTTATGATTTGAAGTTTGGAGACTTTGCAATTGGTGAATTTGATGAACGTATGGATTTATATCGTCGTCTTGAAAAAGAGGGCGTAGGAATTTCTGTTATGAAAGCTTTTTGTGGAGGAAAGCTTTTAGATGCAGATGAATCACCATTTCATCAAGCATTGACAGAAACCCAATGTATGCAGTATGCTTTAGATAAACCGGCTGTTTTAACGGTTTTACCAGGAATTAGAAATGAAAAAGATTTAATACGTATTCTTCATTATTTAGAAGCATCTGATGAAGAAAAAGATTATTCAATTTTAGGAACATTTCCTAAATTAGAAAATTATAATCAATGTGTTTATTGTAAACATTGTCATCCTTGTCCAAAAGGATTAGACATTGCCTTGATTAATAAATATTATGATCTTGCACGTTTAGGAGATGAACTTGCTGCAGATCATTATCATCATTTAGCTTTAAAAGCAAGTGATTGTATTGTTTGTCACCATTGTGATAAACGATGTCCATTTCATGTTCAACAAAGTAAACGTATGCAAGAAATTGCTGATTACTTTCATGAATAAGATATAGAGATACGAAATCGAAAATAAACAAGAAGTTTATTATATATCAGGAGGAAAAATGGAAATTGTTGTTATTGATGGACAAGGTGGCGGAATTGGGAAAAATATTATACAAGTTTTAAAAGAAAAACATCCAGAATATACCATTATTGGTGTTGGAACAAATAGTATGGCAACAACACAGCTAAAAAAAGGTGGTGCTGATATTATTGCAACGGGTGAAAATGCGGTTGTTTATAATGTCAAACATGCTTCTATTATTGTTGGTCCAATAGGTATTGCTTTTGCAAATTCAATGTATGGAGAAATTACACCAGCTATGGCAAAAGCTATTGGAGAAAGTGAAGCACGTAAATATTTTATTCCAGTTTCTAAATGCAGTGCTCAAGTCGTGGGCGTTGTATCTAAATCAATATCTGAATATATTGATGACCTTGTTGTTATGATTGAAAAAATAGGAAAATAGAAAGTATCGTATACATGAAGTATCGATTATAGTTGAAACTATAAATGACTTATGTATACGATATTTTTTTGAGTAAAAATATATGACTTTTTTCCAATATTAAATAAAGCCTTTAAGTGAAATTATATAAAGAAGTTAAATAGGGGGATTTATATGAATAAATTAGAATTATTACAAGAAGAATTAAGAAATTATGGAAAAGTAGCAATTGCGTATAGTGGGGGTGTTGATTCCAATTTCTTATTTCATGTTGCTCTTGAAACTTTAGGAAAAGATAATGTTTTACCTGTTTTATGTCGAGGTGCTATGATGTCAAAAGAAGATATTGAAGGAGCACTTGAACAATTAGAAGGATCAAATCATGTGGTTTTATCAGTGAATCCATTAGATGTAGAAGCTTTCCATTTTAATCATAAAGATCGATGCTATCATTGTAAAAGAAGTATTATGTCAAAGGTTATTGCCGTTGCTAATGAACATGATTTTTCTTATGTTTTAGATGGGAAAAACAAGGATGATGAAAAAGTGTATCGCCCTGGTTTAAAAGCATGTGAAGAACTAGGAATTATTTCACCGTTAGCGAACAATAATTTAACAAAACAAGAAATTAGAGATTATTCAAAACAACTTGGAATTACTACTTATAATAAACCATCCAATGCTTGTCTTGCTTCTCGTTTTGATTATAATACAGAACTTACATTAGAAAAATTGAAACTTGTTGAAACAGGTGAAAAATATTTACATGATTTAGGAATGCTTCATGTTCGTTTAAGAGTACATGGAGATGTGGCACGTCTTGAAGTAGAACCACAAGATTTTATGAAAATTATTGAAAATAAAGAATTAATTCAAAATATTAAAAATCTTGGATTTAGATTTGTAACACTTGATTTAGAAGGAATTAGAAGTGGAGGTTATGATATTGAAAACACTAGAAATTCTACAAAAGGTTAAAAATAATGAACTTACAATCGAACAAGCTCAAAAAATGATTGAACAACCTTTGGATTATGCAACGATTGATTATGATCGAAAAAAAAGAACAGGAAATCATGAAGTAATCTATGGTGCTGGTAAAACCAAAGAACAAATTATTGGGATTGTAAAAGATATGTTAGACCATGATATCCATTCTATTTTAATTACACGTGTAGACCAAGAAAAAAGTGAAACCATTTTAAAAAAATTTCCACAAATGATTTATGATTCTTTATCGCGCATTTGTTATATTGATGAAGATCAAAAAGAAATCAATAAAGGAAAAATTGTTGTTGTTTGTGCGGGAACATCAGATTTACCTGTTGCTCGTGAAGCCATGCTTACAGCTCAATTTTTAGGGAATGAAGTTGAACTTGTCAGCGATGTGGGCGTGGCAGGTATTCATCGTTTATTCCATCGTTTAGATACCATTCAAACAGCAAATGTTTTAGTTGTTTGTGCAGGAATGGAAGGGGCTCTTGCCTCTGTTGTTGGAGGACTTGTGGATAAACCAGTTATTGCTGTACCAACATCAATAGGATATGGTGCTAATTTTGAAGGGTTATCTGCACTTCTTGCTATGCTTAATAGCTGTGCTAGTGGAGTCAGTGTTGTTAACATTGATAATGGATTTGGAGCAGGGTTTATGGCCCATACTATTAATTGTTTAGGAGGAAAGAAATAGTGAAAGTATTATATTTTGATTGTAGTAGTGGAATCAGTGGAAATATGACTTTAGGAGCGTTATCTGAATTGATTGATGATCCTGATTATTTAGTCAATGAATTGAAAAAATTAAATGTTGATGGTTACCATATCCATATTTCTAAACAAAAGAAAAATGGGATTACTGGAACTTATGTTGATGTTCATCTAGAACATGAACATAGTCATCATCATGAACACGAACACTTACACCATGAACACGTTCATCACCATCATCATGAACATCGTAATTTGTTCGATGTTAATAAAATTATTGATGAAAGTGAAATTGATGAAAAAGCAAAAGATCTTGCTAAACGTATCTTTTTAAGAGTTGCTAAAGCTGAAAGTAAAGTTCATAATGAAACTTTAGAAAATGTTCATTTTCATGAAGTAGGAGCCATTGACTCTATTGTTGATATTATTGGAACAGCGATTTTATTATGTAAAATCAATCCAGATGTGATTTATAGTAGTGTCGTTAATGATGGCTATGGATTTATTGAATGTGCACACGGAATGATTTCTGTTCCTGTACCAGCAACATCAGAAATCTTTGCAGCAAGTAATGCTATTACACGACAAATTGATGTAGATACAGAACTTGTAACCCCAACAGGTGCTGCAATTATTGCAGAAATTGCGAGTGAATTTACAACAATGCCTGCTATGAATGTTCAAAAAGTAGGTTGGGGAACAGGTACAAAAGATTTAGTAATCCCAAATGTTTTAAAAGTCTCTCTTGGAGAAATTAAAAAAAAAACGAAATTATAGTCATGGAAACCAACATTGATGATTGTAGTGGAGAAATGCTTGGCTTTGTAATGGAACAGCTTTTAGATAAAGGAGCGTTAGATGTTTTCTTTACATCTATTTTTATGAAAAAAAATAGACCAGCGTATCGTTTAACAGTCGTTTGTAATGAAGAAAAGATGGATTTATTACAAAAAGTGATTTTTACACAAACAACCACTATTGGGATTCGTTATCGTAAGGAACAAAGAACCGTTTTAAAAAGACAAATTAAAGAAATTGAAACACCACTTGGAAAACTTCAAGTAAAAGAAGTGGAAATCGATGGTGAAAAGAGATGTTATCCAGAATATGAAAGTGCTAAAAAATTAGCTTTAAAACATCAATGTTCTTTACAAGAAATATATCATCTTGTTAAATAAAGGAGAATTTATGACAAGTCAGTTAAATAGAATTGCAGATTATTGGAATCAACGTTCTTTTGGTTATTCTTTGGATAACCAAGAAGAACTTTTACATGATCAAGAAAAATGGATAGAATTAATAAATCGTTATCTAAAAATAAATAAAGGAATGAAAGTATTAGACTTAGGATGTGGGCCAGGCTTTTTTTCTGTCATGCTTACAAACTTAAAATGTCAAGTTATTGGCATTGATTATAGTGATAAGATGTTAGAAGAGGCTAGAAATAATGCACGAAAGTTTGGGGTAAATGTTAAGTTTCAAAAGATGGATGTTCAAGATTTAGCTTTTCAAGATGAAACTTTTGATTTGATTATCACACGTAATGTGACATGGAATTTAGAAAAGCCGGTACAAGCCTATAAGGAAATGTTTAGAGTTTTAAAAAGACAAGGACATCTTTTAAATATTGATGGGAATCATTATTATCATTATCAAGATCAAGATTATAATAGGGCGGGTCATAGTGATCATCAACATATGGAAGGTATTGATGTTTTTATTATTGATAATATTGCTAAGGAATTAAAATTGTCTTATGTTTTACGTCCACAATATGATTTAGATATTTTAAAAGAAATTGGTTTTCATCAAGTAGAAAGTCAAATCTTATCTAAAGAAAATACCAAGGAAGGAAAAGAATTGATTCGTCAATTCTTGATTCATGCAATTAAGTAATGAAAAGAATTTTATCTTTACTTTCAGTTCTTTTCTTTGTGACACTTATTACTTTTGTGATGACTGATTTAGCACCTAGCGATAGTGCAGAAATGTATTATTTATCTAAAGGAATTACCCCAAGTGTTGAAGCATTAAATGAGACAAGACATGAAATGGGTCTTGATAAAAATGTTGTTGTTCGCTATGTTGATTGGTTGAATGATTTTGTTCATGGTGATTTAGGTTATTCTTATCATTATGGACAAGATGTGAATCAACAAATGTTGTCAAAGTTGCCAAATACTTTGAAGCTGGCGATTATTTCATTTTTTGTTGTTTTAGCTTTTTCAATTCCTTTAGGAATATACAGTGCGACACATCGTCAAAGTTTGTTGAATTCCTTCTTAAAAAATATAACATTTTTAGGTTTATCTCTTCCTAATTTTTGGTTAGCACTGCTTTTAATCCTTATTTTTGCAGTAAAGTTACAATTCTTTCCAGTTATTAGTGGAAGCAGTTTGAAAGGAATTGTTTTACCTGTTTGTTGTTTAAGTTTTCCAATGATTTGTTCTTATACAAGAATGATTCAAAATGCTATTTTAGAACAATTAAATCAAGATTATGTCATTGGATTAAAGGCACGAGGAATGAAACAATCAAAAATTTTATTAAAACATGTATTGCCTCATGTTTTTACAACTCTTTCTTCTTTATTAGGTCTTTCTATTGGACATTTACTTGGTGGAACAGCGATTATTGAAACGATTTTTTCATATCAAGGTTTAGGAAATATGGTGGTTGAAGCTATTCGTTATCGTGATTATCCAATTATTCAAGCTTATGCAATCTATATGGCGTTGATTTATGTTTTTGTTAATCTATTTGTAGATTTTTTTCAACAAGTACTAAATCCAAGATTAAGGAGGCATTTCAATGAAAAGAAAGTTAAAAATTGAGATTGGCCTTGCTGTTTTATTATTAATAATTGCCCTGTTTGGCTCTTTTTTAGCGCCTTATGATCCATTAAAAGTTAATTATGATCTTTCTTTACAACCACCAAGTCTATTACATATTTTTGGTACAGATAAATTAGGAAGAGATGTATTGAGTCGTATTCTTTGTGGAGCGAAAACTTCTTTTGGTTTAACTTTTCTTATGCTTTTTTTAATTGTTTTTATAGGCGTAATTGTTGGTTTGATTGCAGGATTATCCAATGATAAAGTAGAGTCGTTTTTTAATAATATAATCAATGGTTTACTTGCTTTTCCAGATACAATTTTTGCGATTGCAATTGTTGGGATTGTGGGGGCAGGCCTCTTTAATACAGTTTTTGCTTTAGCGCTTATTTGGTGGACAAAATATGCAAGATTGACACTTGCACTTGTTAAACAGGAAAAGAAAAAGAGTTATTTAATGATTGCAAAAATGTCAGGTGTTCCAATGGTTCAAAGAATTATTCGTTATTTATTACCTAATATTTTATCACAAATACTCGTGACAGCTTTTTTAGATATTGGAAATATGATGATTTCACTTGCCGGTTTAAGCTTTTTAGGACTTGCAAGTCAACCACCACAACCCGAATGGGGTGCCATGCTTTATGAAAGTAAACAGTTTATGCAAGTTGCTCCTTGGATGATGTTTTTTCCAGGACTTGTTTTATTTATTTGTGTATTAATTTTTAATTTATTATCAGAAGATATAAGGGATTATTTAGATCCTAAACATTATGAGGTGGAAATGTGAAAAAAATAAAAATATTACTTTGTTTGTTTATTTTAACAACTTTATGTGGTTGTTCTCATTCAAGTGAAAAAGAATCTAGTAAAACTCTAAATGCAGCTATGTTTTGGATTTCTACATCGTTAGATCCAACAAATAATTATGATGGATGGGTTTTAAGTCGTATTGGTGTAGGAGAAACACTTTTAAAACTTAATGAAAAATATGAAGTTGAACCAAGCCTAGCAAAATCTTATGAACAAATCGATGATACAACTTGGAAGTTGACTTTAAAAGATTCTATTACTTTTTCTAATGGAAAAAAGGTAACGGGAGAAAATGTAAAAGCATGTTTAGAAAGAGCTTTTGAAAAAAATACAAGAGCGATTGATTATTTTGATTTAAACCATGTTGAAGCTGATGGACAGGATGTTTATCTCTATTTAAATAAATCAAGTGGGGCTATTTTAAACAATCTTTGCGAACCGCTTTTTACTATTTATGATGCAAGTCAAAGTGATGAAGATATAGCCAATCATCCACTTTGTACAGGACCTTTTGTGGTAGATGATTTTGTTTCTGAAAAGACAATTGAAACAAGTAAAAATAAAAAATATTATGATGGTAAAGCAAAACTTGATTATGTTCATTTTAGTCAAGTAGCAGATTCTGATGCACGTGTTTTAGCTTTACAATCAGGAGAAGTTGATCTTGCTAATACGATAGATTATTCAAGTTTAAAATTATTTAGAAATAATAAAAATTATCATGTTTTAGAAGTTTTAGGCCCACGTACAAATGTGATTTATATGAATAATGAAACAACTTTTTTAAGTGATCTTACAATTAGAAAAGCTTTATCATATAGTGTGGATCGTAAAAGTATTGTTAAATTGATTGGTGGAAAAGAAGCAACTGGTCTTTATTCAAGTGTATTACCTTATGGAAAGGTTTCAAATAGCTATAGTTATGACTTAAAAAAAGCAAATGATATTTTAGATGAAGCGGGCTATGTTGATACAAACAATGATGGAATTAGAGAAAAAGATGGACAAGAAATTATTTTGAATTATTATGAAAGTGCAGATCACGGTTCAGCAGATGCTAATATTATTGCACAATCTATGCAAAGCGAAGCTAAAAAAATTGGTATTAAAATCAAACTTAATCAAGTTGAAAATGTAAATGATATTAAGGCGGCAGGAACTTTTGATTTATGTTCTGCTAATGATTCAAGTGCGCCTACAGGTGATCCAGAAACCTTTATTCAACAACGTTATTTATCAACAGGTTCAAGTAATACAGGACGTTATAAAAATCCAAATCTTGATAATTTGATCCAACAATTTTCAACAACCTATGATTTAAAACAAAGACAACAACTTGCCATTCAAGCAAGTGAAATGATTTTAGATGATGCGGCTAATATTTATGTTTCTTACGTTCCTTTAAATACTGTAACTTCTTCTAAAGTCAAAGGTGCCATTTGTCATCCTGTTGATTATTATATGATTACAAAGGATATTGATCTTAAATGAGTCTTTTAAAATATCAAAATTTATCTTTAAGTTATAATGATCAAGAAATATTACATCATATTGATCTTATCATTCCTAAAAATCAAATAACTGTAATTGTTGGACAAAGTGGAAGTGGTAAGTCGACTTTACTTAAGGCGACAATGGGTTTGTTGAGTGATGATGCTAAAATTACAGATGGTAAAATCTTATTTGAAGAAAATGATTTATTAAAAGAAGATTTAAATCAATATAGGGGAAGAAAAATAGGGATGATTTTTCAAAATCCTTTAACCTATTTTGATGATTATCAAAATATCGAACAACATTTCTATGAAAGTTTATATACGCATTTTAAATACTCTAAAAAGCAAGCACATGAAATAGCAGTTAACTATTTAAGACAAATGGGCTTGGATGAAATAATTTTAAAAAAGTATCCTTTTGAATTATCAGGTGGAATGGCTCAAAGAGTAATGATTGCGTTAGTTTTATGTTTACAACCTCCTCTTGTTTTAGCAGATGAACCTACAAGCAGTTTAGATGTTGTTATTCAAAAACAAATTCTTGATTATCTTTTAAAACTAAAAGAACAAACAACCTTTGTGTTTGTAACACATAATATTCAAGTAGCACGATATATTGCAGATTATATTGTAGTCATTAAAGAGGGTATAATTGTTGAAAAAGGAAGTGCGAAAAGAGTTTTTAATGAACCAAAGTATCCTTATACAAAATCTCTTATTTTGAAAGGAAATGAATAATGAGTTTATTTGAAGTTAAAAATTTGACAAAAGAATATGATAAGGTTGTATTAGATCATTTAGATTTTACAGTCAACGAAGGAGAGATTGTTGGAATTATTGGTGTGAGTGGATGTGGTAAAAGTACTTTATCAAGACTCATTGCTGGTATTGAAAAACCATCAGCAGGTGATTTTTTGTATCAAGGAAAAATATTTGATTTTAAAAAGAATAGAAAAGATGTACAGCTTATACTTCAAAATTCTATTGAAAGTTTTTCACCAAGAATGAAAATTAAACAATTTTTATATGAACCATATCATTATTTTTATCATGTAAATAAAGAAAAAGCTTGGAATGATATTGAAAAAATATTAAAGCAAGTAGGTATGGATAAAAGTTGTTTAAAAAAATATCCTCATGAATTAAGTGGTGGTCAATTACAAAGAATTGCTATTGCACGTGCCTTGATTATTCAGCCAAAGTTATTAATTTGTGATGAAATTACGAGTAGTTTAGATCAAGTTATACAAAGAGAAATTATTGAATTATTGAAACAATTTGTTGATAAGTATCATACAGCGATTCTTTTCATTAGCCACGATCTTTCGTTAGTTCATAAATTTTGTGATCAAATTCTTGTTTTAAATGATGGAAGAATTCTTGAAAAAGGAACTATTCAACAATTATATAAAAGTAAAAATGAGGTTGTACAAGATTTATTGAGTGCAGCATATTTAAATGGTTAAGGATACAGAGTATCCTTTTTCTTTACTTTAATAATGAATTATTTTATACTTATAACAAGAGTTATATATAACATATGTTATATAAAGGAGAAATTTATGCCAGCTAGAAGAAAAATTCAAAAAGAAGATATTATACAAGAAAGTGTTACAATTGTTTCTCAAGAGGGAATAAATGCTTTAAATGCTAGAAAGATTGCTAAAAAGCTAGGCTGTTCAACACAACCACTTTTTTATATTTATGAAAATATGGATGATTTAAAAAAAGATGTGATGAATGAAATTGTAAAGATTTTTGATATAGAAGTTTTAAAAAGTGAAACGGGGCAATTAGAATACAAAGATATTGGAATCAATTATATTCGTTTTGCTAAAGAAGAACCTGAATTATTTAAAATTATGTTTAATCGTCAAATAAATGAAGGTGCGTTTGATTTTATTGATTTAACAGGATCAGCAAAGACAATCCTTGAAACAATTTCAAAACAAACGGGTATGTCAAATGAAGATGCCAAGCAATTCCATTTAAGAATGTGGTTATATGTCAATGGGATTGCTAGTTTAGTAGCAAATCAAACTGTTGAATTTAATGATGAAGAAATTGCAGAATTGTTAAAAGATCAATATATTTCAATGCTTCTTTATGAAGTAAAAAAGGGAAATGTAAAACAAGATGTTTTGATGAGACTTGCTAAAAATAACGGGGAAGGAAAAGAATAATGGAAAAAGTAATAGAAGTTTCACATCTTACAAAAGAATATAAAAATTTAAAAGCTATTGATGATTTGTCTTTTAATGTTTATCAAGGAGAAATTCTAGGATTATTAGGGCCTAATGGTTGTGGAAAAAGTACGACTATTAATTCTATTTTATCATTACTTAAATATCAAAAGGGATCGATCAAGGTCTTTGGTAAAGAAATGAAACCTGATACTTATGATTTAAAAGCAAAGATAGGCGTTATTTTTCAAGAAGTAGCTGTCTTTGATGAATTGAATGTTTATGATAATATTAATTATTTTTGTGGTTTATATATCCAAGATAAAAAACAAAGAAAACAATATGTTGAAGACGCAATTAACTTAGTAGGATTAAATGATTTTAAAAAGTTCTTACCTAAACAACTTTCCGGAGGGTTACTTCGTAGATTAAACATTGCATGTGGGATTGCACATAAACCTAAACTTATTTTCTTAGATGAGCCAACTGTTGCTGTTGATCCACAGAGTCGTAATCATATTTTAGATGGTATAAAAAAATTAAGGGATCAAGGAGCAACGATTGTTTATACAACACATTATATGGAAGAAGTAGAAATCCTTTGTGATCGTATTATTATTTTAGATAAAGGAAAAATTATCGCTCAAGGAACGAGCAATGAATTGAAAAAAGAAGCGAATATTGAAGAAAAAATTGAACGTGTAGGTCCAACTCTTAATGATGTTTTCCTAAAATTAACAGGAAAGGAATTGAGGGATTAATGTTTATTCATAATCTAAAGTATACAGTTAAAATACTTTTTAAAAATAAAGTTCTTATTTTTTGGATGTTTGCTTTTCCTATTATTTTAGGTATTTTCTTTCATATGGCTTTTGAAAATATTGAAAAAGATGAAGCGTTAAAAGTTTTTGATATTGCAATTATTGATAATAAAGAATATAAAAATCAAACACTTTATCAAGAAACTTTTAAAGAGCTTTCTAATAAAAAAAGTAAAAATCAATTATTTAATATTCATTATGTAAATAAAAAAGAAGCGAATCGGCTTTTAGAAGATAATAAAATAGAAGGATATATTCTTTTTAATAAACAAGAACCACAAATAGTCATTAAAGAAAATGGGATGGAACAAACAATCTTACAATTTGTCATGGATGAAATTAAACAAAATAAAATGATGATTGAAGATTTGACAAAAAAACAAGTTGAAGATGAAATCAAACAAGGAAATTATAATTTTGATGTCCAACAAATCGTACAAGATATCTTTCAAAAGCTTAACATACAAGAAGTATCTTTAAAAGACACGTCGAGTAGTCATTTAAGTTATATGCAAATTGAATATTATACCTTGATTGCCATGTCTTGTATGTATGGAGGTATGTTAGGTTTAACAGCAATCAATAATCAATTAGCGAATATGTCAGCAAAAGGAAAAAGAGTTTCTGTTTCACCAAATAAAAAAGGAATACTTGTTTTATCATCAGCGTTAGGTTCTTATATTGTTAGTCTTGTTGGTTTAACGATTCTTTTGATCTTTTTAAAATTTATTTTACATGTTGAATTTGGTAATCAATGGTTTTATATAATCATTCTTTCTTTAGTTGGTAATTTAGCGGGTATTTCGATGGGAATTTTTATTGCCTCTGTCTTTAGAGTTTCTGAACAAGCAAAAACAGGAATCAATATTGCGATTTCTATGTTTTTTTCAGTTCTTTCAGGAATGATGGGAGTGACTTTAAAATATATTATTGATAAAAATATGCCTATTGTTAATCTTATCAATCCTAATAATTTAATTACGGATGGTTTTTATGCTTTATATTATTACAATACATTTGACCGTTATGTAAGAGACATTTGTTTTCTAGGTATATTTATATTTGTATGTTTATTGATTTCTTTTATAGCACTAAGGAGGGAACAGTATGATTATCTTTAAGACTGTTTTTAAAATCTTAAATAAATTAAAGGGAAACTTAATTCTTTATACTGTTATCTTACTTGCTATTACATTGTTTAATACAACTTCAGGTAATATGAATCATTATGAGGCAACCAAGCCAGATATTCTAATTGTAAATAAAGATCGAAATAATGAAATAACAAAAGGCTTTGTTTCTTATTTAAAAGAACATGCAACATTAAAAGATATTGACATCAATGATCAAGAAAAAGTAGATGATGCCTTATTCTATCGAGATATAAGTTATGTGGTTTATATTCCTGAAAACTTTGGTAAAGATCTTATAAATGATAAAAATCCAACGATTGAATATAAATCAAATGGTAATGAAAATGCCTCATTTACACAAATGTTGATAGAAAAATATATAAAAACAGTAAAGCTTTATAAAGAACACTATCAAGGTAAAGCTTTAAATCAAAAAGTTAAACATGTTGTCAACCAAAAAACAAAAGTCAAACTCAACACATCCTTAGATAGTTCTAAATTGAACCAAGTGAATGTTTATTTTAATTTCTTGAATTATGCCTTACTTGCTGGAGGAGTCTATTGTATGACAAATATTCTAGCAAGTCTTAACCAAGATAGTGTACGAAAAAGAACAATGATGAGTAGTTTTTCGTATCGTAAATATAACTGGATTGTTTTTGCTTCTTTAAGTCTTGCAGCCTTTATTGTATGGTTAGCTTATATGGTAATAAGTTTCATTTTATTTAAAGATACAATGGTAAGTGGCAACGGAGTGGCTTATATTTTGAATTCATTTATATTTGCAATTTGTAGTTTGTCTATTGGATTTTTAATTGGAACTATCACTCATAACAAACAAGCTATTGGTGGTATTGTTAATGTTGTTGCATTAGGAACATCATTTCTTTGTGGATGTTTTGTTCCAGCATCGTTTATGCCAGATTATGTTTTAAAAATGGCACATATTTTACCAACGTATTATTTTGTACAAAATAACGAAATCATTAAAACATTAGAATATTTTAAATTAGAAACATTACAACCATTAATGATCAATGGAACTGTTATTCTAGGATTTACATTAGGTTTTATTATACTTACATTATTAATTAGTAAAAGAAAACAGAGTATAGGGTGAGCGTATGAAAGAATTTTTATTAGCAGCATTACCATTTATTATATGTGGAATTGCAGTTATTGTTATTTTGAAGAATACAAAGAAACAAACATCAAAAGATAATTATTTAGTTGAAGGAATGTGTTTAGGGTTAGCTTTTGGTTCAATGATAGGAGCTATGTTTCCAAGTCAGTTAGGATTATATTTAAGTTTAGGAATGTTGATTGGGGAAGCAATAGGTTCATATTTTAAAAAGGATAAGTAATAATGATGGAAAAGAATGAATGTTTATAAAATTCATACAACACATTTAGGAAAATCAAGAATAAAAAGGAACTTAGAGATTGAAGAAGATGTTGTAGAATTTTGTAAGAGTAAGGTTTTAGATAAAAAGAGTTTGATATATCGTAAAGGAAAAAACTGGTATATTGAAAATGGTGCTATAAAAATAACAATTAATGCCACAAGCTGCACATAAAATGGTTTAAAAATGTAAAGCTGTTTTCATAAAGATATTAATGATTCAATAAAATACATTTTTTCTATATTTACTAAATACATTTTATAGAATTATAAAAAAGGAGATTATAAAATGAGCAAGTATGATCCTTTATGGAAATATATTAGACAAAAGAATTGTGATTCATTGCTTTTATCATTTAATTTAATTTATGATATCTTAGGTTTTGAGATTGATCACTCTTTTTTAACATATAAAAAAGAATTAAAGGATGATGGGTATTATGTTAAAAAAATTTCTATGAAAAATAAAACAATTCTAGTGGAAAGGAATCAAGAAAATGAGATATAAAATATCAAAATATATATTAACTTTTTTATGTTTATTTATTGGTATAGGGGCTATTTATGGGAGTATTTGTATGTTACTTGATCCAACAGGTAAACTTCTACAAATGGATTCAATGTTACCTTATTTTCAAGTATTACCATTAAGTAAATATTTATTCCAAGATTATACTTTTTCGGGAATTGCTTTATTGATTGTTAATGGGATAACAAATTTCATAGCAGTTTATTTTCTTGTTAAAAATGAAGAACGTGGTATAAAATTAGGAATGATTTTTGGTATAACTTTAATGCTTTGGATTTGTATTCAATTTGTCATTTTTCCTTTTAACTTTCTTTCAACAATCTTTTTTATTTTCGGATTATTACAATTGATTATGGGATATGCAACCTATGTTTTTTATCAACAAATTCATTTTGAGTTTAGTGAAAATGATTATCCTGATATTGATAAAGATTCAAATTGTTTAGTTGTTTATTTTTCAAGAATGGGTTACACAAAAAAGATAGCATATCAAAAAGCAAGTGAATTAAAAGCCGATATTGTTGAAATAAAAACAAAAGAAAGAACAGCAAATACAGTTGGCTTTTGGTGGTGTGGTAGATTTGGAATGCATCATTGGCCAATGCCTATTGATTCACTTAATAAAAATATAAAAGAATATTCAAAAATTATTATTGTTTCACCAATATGGGTCTTTTCAATAGCTGCTCCTATTCGAGAATTTTGTATACGTTATCAAGATGATATAAAATGTGTAGAATACATTTTAACACATCACATGAAAAGTGATTTTATAAATGTAGCAAATGAAATGGATCAACTTTTAAATATCAAAAGAAAAAAATTAACTTCTATTTGTATACGTTTAGGAAAAGTAAAAAGTAAACATTTATTTGAATAAAATATTGATGATCTCTTAGTTTATTTAATTAAGAGATTTTTATTTTCACAAGTTATGCACATTATGCACATTTTATTCACCTTAAAATTAAAATATAAAATTTTGTTATAACTCTTGACCTAAAGTTAACTTTAGGTATTAGACTGGTGGTTGTAATAAGGGGGATATAGAAATGTATAATAAAAATTTAAAATTAAATAATGGTGTTGAAGTACCACAATTAGGACTTGGAACATGGTTTATTGATGATAAACAAGTTGCAGCAACAATTAAAGAAGCAGCAAAGTTAGGTTATCGTCATTTTGATACAGCTCAAGCTTATGGCAATGAAAAAGGCGTGGGAGAAGGGATTCGTACATGTGGTGTAGCAAGAGAAGATTTATTTGTGGTAAGCAAGGTTGCTGCCGAACATAAAACTTATCAAGCAGCCAAAGAAAGTATTGATCAAACACTTGAAACAATGGGACTTGATTATTTAGATATGATGATTATTCATAGTCCTCAACCTTGGGATAAGGTCAATCAAAGTGATGATCGTTATGTAGAAGGAAATAGAGCCGCTTGGAAAGCTTTAGAAGATGCATATAAAGAAGGGAAATTAAAAGCAATTGGTGTTTCTAATTTTAAAAAAGAAGATATTGAAAGTTTATTAGAAGTTTGTGAAATTAAACCAATGGTGAATCAAATTTTACTTCATATTAGTAATACACCTTTAGATTTAATAAATTATTGTAATGAGCAAGGTATTGTTGTAGAAGCTTATTCTCCAATTGGACATGGTGAAATTTTAAATCAACCATCTATTAAAGAAATGGCTGATAAATATCATGTTTCAGTTGCTCAATTATGTATTCGTTATACTTTACAAGTAGGAGCTATTTCTTTACCTAAAACGGCAAATCCAGAACATTTAAAAACAAATAGTGATGTTGATTTTGTAATTAATGATAAAGATATGGAAACTTTAAAACATTTTAAACAAATTGAAAACTATGGTAAAAGTAGTGGCTTCCCTGTATATGGAGGAAAATTATAAAATGAAGAAACCTTATATTATTTGCCATATGATGACATCGGTAGATGGACGTATTGATTGTGCCATGACAGAACAACTTCCAGGGGTTGAGGATTATTATCGAACATTAGATGAATTAGATGTTTTTACTACAGTAAGTGGTCGTGTGACGGCTGAATTAGAAATGGCAGAAGGTATTTTTAAAGAAAAAGAGTTTGAAGAATATGGTAAAACTGGATATTCAAAGAAATGTGATGCAAGAGGATATGAAATTATTTTAGATACAAAAGGAAAACTTTTATGGCATCAAGTAGAAAATATGGATAAACCATATTTAATTGTTACAAGTGAAAAAGTAACTAGAGAATATCTTGCTTATTTGGATCAACAAAATATTTCTTGGATTGCATGTGGAAAAAAAAAATAGATTTGAAAAAAGTATGTGATATTTTATATCAAGAATTTCATATAGAACGTATGGGTATTGTAGGTGGACCAGCTATCAACACATCTTTTTTAGATGGAGGATTACTTGATGAAATTAGTATATTGGTTGGGGCAGGAATTGATGGTAGAAAAGAATTTTCATCAGTTTTTGATGGTTTAGAAAATAATCATCCACTTATTCATCTTAAATTGTTAGATGTAAAAAGATTTAAAAGTGATGCCATTTGGCTTCGTTATAAAGTTTAAATAAAAAAGCTGTTACGAAATTGATTTGTTTTATTTCGTTCAGCCTTTTTTATTTTAATTCATATAAGATCCTCCATTTACATCAATACCTTGACCAGTAATATATTTAGATGCATCACTTGCTAAAAAGGCAATGACATCAGCTACATCATCTGTTTCACCTAAACGACCAAGAGGAATACCAGCTGCACTATAATCTGTGTTAGCTGTCATATTAGTATTGATAACGCTAGGACAAATGGCATTGACATTTATATTATAACTTCCTAAAACTTTAGCATAGCTTTTTGTAGCTGATAAAAGACCACCTTTACTAGCTGCATAACTTACAGAAGAAGCAATTCCACCAATTCTTGCGGCTACTGATGAAATATTAATGATTTTTCCATATTTTTGTTTTTTCATTATTTTAATAGCTTCTCTTACGCATAAATGGGCTCCTCTTAAATTGATATTCATACACCAATCCCATTTATCAGCGTCTAAATCTTCAATAGGGGTTGTTGGACAAACGCCAGCACCATTAATTAAAATATGAACAGTTGGCATTTTTTCTAAAGCAAATTCAAATAAATGTTCAATATCTTGAGGAATAGAGACATCAACTTTACAAGGATAACAATGACATCCAGTTTCTTCTTCTAATTTTTGTGCACTTATAGTTGCTTGTTCAATATTTAAATCTGCTAAAACAACACCAGACAATCCTTTTTTAGCAAGTGTTTTAGCTGCTTCATAACTAATTCCACCGGCCCCTCCAGTAACAACAGCATATTTTCCTTCAAATTCTTTATCCATAAATATTTCCTCCTTACCTATATTATAAAAATAAACAATAAACAAATCTAATAGATATTAAGAAAGAAATTTATAGATATATTTTATAGAAATTAGGTATTTTTATTTAAGATGTTTTATTGTGTATTTGAAGATAATTAGTATATAATAGTTATCAAAAAAGGAAGTGTCAAAATGGAACAAGAAAATATATACGCTAAAAGAATAAATCAAGTACAAATGTCATCTATTCGTGTTGTTATGGAAAAGGTTGAAAAATTAAAAAGTCAAGGGAAAAGTGTTGTATCTTTATGTGCAGGAGAACCTGATTTTAATACACCAGAGGGAATTAAGAAAGCAACGATAGAAGCTTTAAATAATAATCAAACGCATTATAGTTCTAATAGGGGGTATCTTGGATTAAGACAAAAAGTTGCTCAATTATTAAAGGAACAGACAACAGTTGATTATGATAGTGATCAAGAAATTATTATGACATGTGGTTGTAGTGAAGCCATCAATAATGCATGTCTTTCTTTTATTGATCCAGGAGATGAGGTTATTATTTTTACACCAGCATTCGTTTCTTATCAAAATACAGTTTTATTATGTGAGGGGATTCCTGTAGAAATCTCATTAAAAGCAAGTAATGGATTTCAAATTGATATTGATGAATTGAAATCAAAAATTACAAGTAGAACAAAAATGATGATTATTAATAATCCTAGTAACCCAACAGGAGCTGTTTATCAAAAAGAAACATTAGAAAAGGTATGTCAAATAGCTCGAGAAAATAATGTTTTGATATTAGCTGATGAAATCTATAATCAATTAGATTATGAAAATCAATATGTCTCTATTGCTTCATTTAAGGATATGAAAGATTATACAATTATTGTTAATGGTTTTTCAAAAGCATATGCAATGACTGGTTGGAGAATGGGATATATTGCAGCAAGTAAAGAACATATTGATCATATTTTAAAAGTACATCAATATACAACAACTTCACAAATGACATTTGCTCAAATAGGAATGGCTAAAGCAATTGATCAAGAAGATGTGAAAAATGAAGTTCAAAATATGATTCAAACATTCCATGAAAGAAGAACATTTATTATGGAACAATTAGATCAATGTCAAATGCTTTCTTATGTTAAGCCTCATGGAGCGTTCTACATTATGGTAGATGTTTCTAAAACTGGTCTAAATGGTCAAGAATTTGCAGATAAGTTATTAGAATATGGGGTAGCTGTTGTTCCGGCAAATGGATTTGGAAAAGATTTAAATAATTTTGTTAGAATTTCATTTGCTTCATCTAAAGAAAATATTGAAGAAGCTTTTGTAAGAATTAGAAAATTATTATTAGATTTAAATAAAGGATTATAGATGAAATACTCTATAATCTTTTTTATTGTTGATTTTTAAATTCTAATGGGGATAAATTATATTTTTTTTTGAATGCTTTTGAAAAATAATTAGGATCTTCAAATCCACATTGATAAGCTATTTCTTTTATATGCATGTGACTATTTATGAGAAGTTCAGAGGCTTTTTCTAATCTATAATTTAATAAAAATTGATGAATTGTTGTATGATATTTTGATTTGAAATGCTTAAGTAAAGTTCCTCGACTACAAAAAAAGTAATGACATAGTTCTTCAATTGTAATTTGTTTTTGATAATTGGAAATAATATAGTGTTTAACTTCTTGACCAAGATTGTCATGTTTGGCCTGTATACGATTTGTAAGAGAAATATATTTTGCACAGATATCACAAATTTGAGCAAAGGCATAAATTTGGTCTTCATTTAAAATAGTAATTTTCGTGACAAGTTGTTTTAAAAAAGATTGGTCCTCAAAATAATTTTTTGAGTTTTTAATGATTTTTGAATAGTTTTGATAAGTCCCGATAACAGCTTGTCCCATCATCAAATATCCCGTTAAGCTACCATAAGAGTATAAAGGCATAATAGCTTCATTTAAACCAAAATGACATTTATAAATATAAAGTTCTCCTGTTTTTTTTACGTGTTCCATTGCTTTATAATCACAATCTAAACAATGTTGCAAAGCTTTTTGGTTTTTTTCTAATTCATTACAAAATTTTGATTTTTTGTGAGGATATGAAGCTAATAGATTTTGATTTAAGTCAAAAATAGACATATTAAGCCCAGAAATCAAATATAAATCTTTTAACATATTTTCTAATTCATTCATAAATAGTTAGCTCCTTTTTAAATAAATTTATTTAATATAATTTTACTTAATTAACCATCTGACACATCTTTTGATTTAACTCCGTTATTCTCACTTTAA
>OLOD01000902.1_pt1 | contig 21147 bp, 14 predicted proteins | sample 1671921 | NCBI WGS metagenome assembly OLOD01 (sample SAMEA3136626, study PRJEB25190) | human gut metagenome | biome: human gut; feature: human-associated habitat; material: faeces | place: Austria | collected 2013
TTTCCTGCTTCCTGCAGACGTTTCATCAGGCACAGTGCCATAAAATGTCCTACATGAAGACTGTCCGCTGTTGGGTCGAATCCGATATAGAATGTAGCCTTTCCATTATTTACAAGTTCTTTGATTCTCTCTTCATCTGTTACCTGGGCAATCAGGCCTCTTGCCTGAAGTTCTTCATAAATTCCCATCTTTCTTCTCCTTCTCTTTTCATTTTATTTTTCTGTAACTTCTACAGAATATTCATAACATGTCTCTTGGCACAAAAACTGTGACCAGTAGCATTATAACGCATCATTCAGCTTGGCCTTTTTATATATCCGAAAAGAACTTTCCTAACATATAAAAAAGTCCTTACTGCATGACGCAATAAGGACGATCTATCACCGTGGTACCACCTTAATTCACCGACAACATTTTTTCGGATGTAAGTATAAAATTCTTACCTTTATGTCTGTCAGTCTCATTCGTGCAATAACGAGCACAACTCCGTCACAGCCTACTCTCTGTCTGATCTGCTGTCCATATCAATCGTTGAACTTTCATCATCAGATTTCGGTGTGAAGCTCCGGGATGTATTCGCAGTCAGTCATCTACGCGCCTCTCATCAGCCGGCAGCTTTCTGTGTGTCTGTTCTGTCTGTTACTTGTTCCCTTCACAGCCTTCCATATATAACTTCTATATAAGAGTCAGAATAAACTCTCGTAGTCTTGATGATAGACTATTGTAATCCTTTTGTCAAGTGGTCTTGTATATATAACAAAGAATGTGCCTTGGCACATTCTGGCGCCTGCGGCGGTCGCTTGCGACACCTACCTTGTACGCCGCAGTGCGCATCCCTAGCGGAGCGTTTTTATATATTAGGAAAGAACTTTCCTAATATATAAAAAACGGAAGTGTCCCCGGCTCTTCGCCGATTCCACTTCCGCTTTTGAAAAGGGATTATTAATGTGTGTGTTATCCGTATTCTTTCACATCATTATCCCGGATAACCTAATTATCATTTAAACTTATTTGCAAAGTTTCTTGAACTCGTCAGCTACAAACTGAACTTTTGTTCCAATGATTACCTGAACGTCTTTCTGAGATGGACGAACAACACCTGCAACACCTGCAGATTTGATCTTCTTCTCATCAACCTTTGTGTAATCTTTGATTACAAGACGAAGTCTTGTGATACAGTTGTCGACAGACTCTACGTTATCTTTTCCACCAACACCCTCAAGAACGATCTTAGCTACTGTTGTGAAGTCATCGTTTGCAAGAACAACTTTTGTTTCATCATCATCGTCATCTTCACGACCTGGTGTCTTCAGATCGAATTTAACGATTGCGAAACGGAATACAACGTAGAATACGATGAAAGCTGCGATTCCAAGAGGAATGATAAGCCATGTCTTAGCTGCTGCCGGAAGGGAAGCAGAGAAGATAAGGTCTGTAAGTCCTGCTGAGAAGCTGAATCCTGCACGGAATCCAAGAGCTACTGTGATTACTGTAAAGATACCATACAGTAATGCGTATACAACGTAAAGTGCCGGAGCGAGGAACATGAATGCGAACTCGAATGGCTCTGTAACACCACAAACGAATGCGGAAATTGCTGCAGATGCGATAAGTCCGATTGCAACTTTCTTCTTATTGCTCTTTGCAGACTGAATCATAGCAAGAGCTGCTCCAGGGATACCAAACATCATACATGGGAAGAATCCTGACATGTACATTCCAAGACTCCAGGAAACGTCTGCAGATGTTTCTCCATTCCAGAAGTGTGACAGGTCTCCAAGTCCGATTGTATCAAACCAGAATACATTGTTCAGTGCGTGGTGCAGACCGAACGGGATAAGTAATCTGTTAAAGAATGCATAGATACCAGCTCCAAGAGCTCCCATTCCTTCGATTCCTTTTCCAAGTGCAACCAGTCCTGCAAAGAGTACCGGCCATACAAAGAGCAGAACTGCAGATACAATAATAGAAACAACACCTGCAACGATTGCTACACAACGCTTACCACTGAAGAATGACAGCCAGTCAGGAAGCTTAGTTGATTTGAATCTGTTGTAGCAAAGTGCACCGATGATACCGGCGATGATACCGATAAATGGGTTTTCGATTTTGCTGAATGCGATAAATGCTGTTGATCCTTCTTCCAGTGTTCTAAGAACAGATACTGCTCCAGTAGAAAGAAGGTTTGTGATCATCAGCCAGGATGCAAGTGCAGCAAGACCTGCTGTACCATCATGGTCATCAGACATACCAACACCAACACCGATTGCAAAGAGGAGTGCCATATGATCGATCAAGGCACCACCAGCTTTTACAAGGAAAAATCCGATCTGCTGAACAATACCAGTTACATCTCCACCCTGCATAGTAGATGGACACATTGCGTATCCTAATCCCATCAGGATACCACAAATCGGAAGACAAGCAACAGGAAGCATAAGAGCTTTTCCTAATTTCTGTACGAATTTCATAGAATTCCCTCCTTAATAATCTCTCATTTTTAATCCCTTTTTATTTTAACCGGCAAATGAGTCCTCCGGTCAAAATCAACTCTGATCCTCCGGGTCTTCCACAAACCAGAGAACCATCTATGACAAAAGCGCCTTGCGCTAAAGTCCAATTTTACAGTAGCTGTTCCCTAATACAGCCATTTCTTTCGTTACCGTTCAAAGCAACCCTCTATTCGTCCTCCGAATCCGCCATCGCAACACGGCGGATATGGAGTGTCAGATACAAAACTTCCTCTCCTGACAGCTTGCAGTCTGCCGTCTTTTCTATGTAATCTGCAACTTTTCTGCTGCAAGAATACTCTCTCGGATATTTCCTCTGCATCATCTCTGTAATCTCGTTCTCTTCCTCTTCAAGTAACTCCTTGCGGTAAATCCTCTGAAGAAGGAACTTCACGTGTGTCAGAAATCTTTCATAATGCAATGAGCCTTCATCCATCTCAATCCCAAGTTCTTCTGCTACGATTCCAAGAATCTCTTTCATCTGATTCGGAAACCGTACTGCATCCCGAATATCAGTCCCATACTCTGCGTTGACAAAATGTAATGCAATAAATCCTGCTTCGTCCTCAGGCATCTCTACATTCAGTCTCTTTTTCACAAGTTCTACCGCATATCTTCCGAGTTCAAATTCCTGTGGATAAAATCTTTTAATCTCCCACAGCAACGCATTCTCAAGATGAATCCCCTTTTTACAGCGGCTGATTGCAAAACTGATATGATCTGTCAATGTAACATAGATGCTCTGATTTAACTTCAGCTTCATTGTCTTCTTTGCATAGGAAATGATCTCGTTCGAGATCTGAACCTGCTCAAGCGGCATCTTCGCCAGCAATTCCTTGAGCTGTTCTGCTATGCTCTGACTCTTGATACGGAAAACCTTCTCTATCTTCTCCGCAGGAACTTCCTGTCCCCGCTTCATCTGAAATCCGATTCCGCGGCCCATGATAACAACTTCTAAGCCTTTTTCGTCAAATGCAGATACAATATTGTTATTAATTATTTTGTCTATAACCATCCGATTGGCCTTTCTCTAACTTTGGGAAAAACTCCCTCATAATAAAAAAGCCAAACTTTAAGGCATCCCCCTTGATTCCTTCGGTGACGCTCATAAAATCTGGTTTTGCCTGCCTAACAGTAACAATCCTTCTTTAATGATAACAATTCGTCAATGTTATCTCTTTTCTACGTGATTCAGTATAACAAACCTGCACATAAAAGTCAATCAAATATTTTATAATTTGTTAATAATATTTATATTTTTTTTATACTTTTACATAATACGCGATTTTTTTCGTTATTCTTTACAAAAACAAATTCCAGGCATACGCTTAAAATTCGTCTCTGCCTGAAATTTGGTTCTATCTACTGACAATCACCACACTGTCTAGTCTAACAGCGAAACGGTTCATTGTCAACCTTTACAAAAAATTATTTGCTTTTTTCATCAAGGTAGTCAATTTTAACAAGTGTTAGTCCCTGTGGTGGAACTGTCATTCCTGCTGCCTGGCGATCCTTTGCCTCAAGAATGGCCGGAATCTGTTCCGGGGCAATTGCTCCTCTTCCAACTCCGATCAACGTACCTGCAAGGATTCTGACCATATTGTAGAGGAATCCATTTCCACGGACACGAATTGTAATAAGCTCTTCCTCTTTCTCTACTTCCAGATCATAAATCATGCGAACCGTATCTTCCACCTGAGTATGAACATTACAGAAGCTCTTAAAATCATGTTCCCCTTTCAGATATCCTGCTGCTTCTCTCATCTTCTCAAGATCCAGGTCAAAAGAAACATGATACGTATCTCTTCTTCTCATCGGATCCGGAAACTTGCTATTTAAGATCTTGTATTCATATGTTTTCTCTGTATCACAATGTCTTGGATGCCAGTCTGCTGCCACTTCATCCGAAGCCACAACCACGATATCTTCCGGAAGCAGTGGATTCAATGCATAAGCAAACCGGTCTGCCGGGATTGTAGACTCTGTGTCAAATACAGCAACGTTTCCCTTCGCATGGACTCCAGCATCTGTGCGGCTTGCCCCGATCACGATAATCTCTTCCTTCGTAAGTCTGGAGATTGCCTGATTCAATTCACCTTCAATCGTCGGCACTTCCGGCTGCACCTGCCAGCCACAGTATGCTGTCCCGTCATACGCCACTCTCAATCTGATTCTTCTCATATCTGTTCTTTCTCCTATACTATGAGAAACACGCTCCGCGAGTTTCTCAAGTTATCGCGGCAATCGCCAAGTTCTCGTGCAAGCACGGACTTTGGCTCGTTGCTCGCGTAAATAAAAGGGACAGAAATCTCCGTCCCTCTTCTCTATTTATTTTATTCTAAAAAATCCACAATTTAAACGGCACAAATCTTCCGATCACTACAATCGCGATCAGATATCCCAATGTGATTGCATAAGCAAGTCTGTCCTGATAATGATATTTCAAAGGCTTCATCTTTGTACGCCCCTCGCCACCATGATAACAGCGGGCTTCCATTGCCATCGCCAGATCATTCGCTCTTCGGAACGCAGACACGAAAAGCGGAACAAGGATCGGAATCATTGCCTTTGCTCTCTGGATAATATTTCCTGATTCAAAATCAGCTCCTCTTGCGATCTGCGCCTTCATGATCTTGTCTGTCTCTTCCAGCAGAATCGGAATAAAACGCAGTGCAATAGACATCATCATCGAAATTTCGTGTACCGGTACATGGATTCGGTTCAGTGGATGAAGCAGCTTCTCCAGTCCATCCGTCAGTCCGTTCGGAGTCGTTGTAAATGTCATCAAAGAAGATCCTGCAACAAGCAGTACAAGACGAACTGCCATGAATACAGAAGTACGAAGTCCTGTCTCTGTGATCGTAATGATTCCCCAATGGAATAACACTGCACCGCCTCTTGTAAGGAACAAGTTCATAGCCACTGTAAACAATAACAAAATCACAATCGGCTTAAGTCCTTTTCCGATAAACTTTGCCGGGACTTTAGAAACGTGAATCATGCACGCAAGAAATACAAATGCCAATGCATATCCAAGCACACTGTTCTGCACAAATAAAGAAATCAAAAAGATCAGTGTGCAGACAATCTTCACACGCGGATCCAGTCTGTGAATCGGACTCTGTGCCGGATAATACTGTCCTATCGTAATATCTCTGATCATGACTGCACCTCCTGTCTCTTCTTCAGGAAGTTGTAGATCCCGTCCGCAGCCTCTTCCACAGTTGTCGCATCTGCTGATACATCAAATCCTTTTTCTTTCAGATCATGCATTACATATGTTACCTGTGGTGCTGCCAGTCCAACAGCCTCAAGCTCTTTATAATGGCGGAACACTTCTTCCGGTGTACCGTCAAGCATCTTTTCTCCATCATTCATCACGATCAGGCGCTCCACATATTTCGCAACATCTTCCATGCTATGGGAAACAAGAATTACTGTCATTCCGGTCTTCTCATGAAGCAATTTTACCTGATCTAAGATCTCATCTCGTCCCTTCGGATCCAGTCCGGCTGTCGGCTCATCCAGAACAAGTACCTTCGGATGCATTGCAAGAATTCCCGCGATTGCCACACGACGCTTCTGACCTCCGGATAATTCAAATGGGGACTGCTTATAATATTTCTCCGGAAATCCTACAAGCTCCAAGGCTTCTCTTGCCTGCTTCTCGCACTCTTCCTTGGAAAGTCCCTGGTTCTTCGGTCCAAAACACACATCACTTAACACATCAACTTCAAACAACTGATACTCCGGATACTGGAACACAAGTCCTACCTGTGTACGCAGTTTCTTCATATCATATCCGTCCTCGTAAATGTTCTGTCCCTCATAAAGTAATTTCCCTGAGGTTGCTTTCATCAGACCGTTCAAATGCTGGATCAAGGTTGATTTTCCCGAACCCGTGTGTCCAATGATTCCAACGAACTGTCCCTGCGGGATCTCAAGACTGACATCCTTCAGCGCATGATGCTCATATGCAGTTCCCGGGCTATATACATAACTGATATTTTCTAACTTAATTGACATAAGGCATCCACCAATTCTTCCCTTCTAAGAATTCCTTTCGGCAGCGGAACTCCTTTTTGAATCAATGCGTCTGCCAGCATTGTCACCTGTGGTACATCCATACGGTAGTTCTTGAGTTCATCCACCCGGCTGAAGATTTCTTTCGGTGTACCATGCATCACCACATGCCCTTCATCCATTACAAATACCTGATCCGCATCAATCACTTCTTCCATATAATGTGTGATCAGGATCACCGTAACATTCTTCTCTTTTCGAAGCTGCTCTACCGCTTCAATCACTTCTTTTCGTCCATTCGGGTCAAGCATCGCTGTCGGCTCATCAAGCACGATACACTTCGGCTCCATCGCGATCACTCCTGCGATTGCCACCCTCTGCTTCTGGCCGCCGGACAGTTTATTCGGAGAATCCTTTCTGCGCTCCAGCATACCGACTGCACGCAGACTGTTCTCTACCCGTTTCCAGATCTCATCCGTAGGAACTCCTAAGTTCTCCGGACCGAATCCTACTTCCTCTTCCACAACAGTTCCGATAATCTGGTTATCCGGATTCTGAAATACCATACCGGCGCTCTGTCTGATGTTCCAAAGCTCATTCGGATCTTTCGTATCTCTTCCGTCCACCCACATCGTTCCGCCTGTCGGGACAAGAATCGCATTCATATGCTTCGCCAGGGTAGACTTTCCTGAACCGTTGTGTCCAAGAATCGCCACAAAAGAACCCTGCGGGACATCAATGTCAACTCCGTCAATGGCGCGATGGGATCCGATCACATTACCTTCTTCGTCTCGTTTATCATATTCAAATACAAGCTTTTCAGCACGTATCATTCCCATGGAATATACCGCCTTTCTTATTATGAAAATACATAAGAAAATAAAACTTTCTAATGTCTCTGTATCGTTATTAGTTGCATAAAGCGAACTGCTGAAAAGCAATTCAAAATTTATTTTACGGTATCATAAAAAGATTTGCAAGCATGCATACAGTAAAATACAGTAAAATGCGAAAATTTAGTTATTACAGCACCTTTCGTCCATTGAACCTCCATTCCGATTATGATATTCTTATCTTATTAGAATATAGAACAGAACGAACCTCGATTATCACATTTCTGGTTACTGTTCTGAGTAATACTAGAATGAGGAGGCACATATTATGTCAAAATACGTTATGGCATTAGATGCCGGAACCACAAGTAACCGCTGCATTTTATTTAATAAAAAAGGGGAAATCTGCAGCGTCACACAGAGAGAATTCACACAACATTTTCCGAAACCGGGCTGGGTTGAGCACGATGCGGACGAGATCTGGGCAAGCATGCTCGGAGTTGCTGTGGAGGCTATGAACATCATCGGCGCAGAACCTTCTGATATCGCTGCAATCGGTATCACGAACCAGCGCGAGACAACGATCGTATGGGATAAAAATACCGGCGATCCTATCTGCCACGCGATTGTCTGGCAGTGTCGTCGTACTGCTGAATTCTGCGATTCTTTGAAGGAAAAAGGACTGACAGAAAAGTTCCGTCAGAAAACCGGCCTTGTACTTGATGCTTATTTCTCAGGAACAAAGATCCGCTGGATCCTCGACAACGTTCCGAAAGCAAGGGAACGTGCCGAGCGCGGAGAACTGCTCTTTGGTACAGTAGAGACCTGGCTGATCTGGAAACTGACGAAAGGCGCAGTACATGTTACAGACTACTCCAACGCATCACGAACCATGCTTTTCAATATCAATACATTAGACTGGGATGACGAGATTCTCGAAGAACTTCAGATCCCACGCTGTATGCTTCCGACACCGAAGCCTTCCAGCTGCATTTACGGAGAGACAGATCCATCCGTCCTCGGCGGAGCGATCCCGATCGCCGGTGCTGCCGGAGATCAGCAGTCTGCACTTTTCGGTCAGACCTGCTTTAAACCTGGAGATGCGAAGAATACTTACGGAACCGGATGCTTCCTTCTGATGAACACCGGAGAGAAACCTGTCTTTTCCAACAATGGGCTGGTCACCACGATTGCCTGGGGACTTGACGGAAAGGTTACATATGCTCTGGAAGGTTCTATCTTTGTCGCCGGTGCGGCAATCCAGTGGCTGCGTGATGAACTGCGCCTGATTGATTCCGCTGACGACTGCGAATATATGGCAAAGAAAGTGAAAAATACAAACGGCTGTTATGTTGTACCTGCTTTCACCGGACTCGGTGCTCCATATTGGGATCAGTATGCCCGCGGAACGATCGTCGGCCTGACACGTGGGGTAAATAAATACCACATCATCCGTGCAACCCTCGAATCTCTCGCTTATCAGGCATATGACGTCCTGACTGCCATGAAGGCAGATTCCGACATTAATCTTGCCTCCCTGAAAGTAGACGGCGGCGCAAGCGCAAATAACTTCCTGATGCAGACACAGGCTGATCTGATCAACGCACCTGTCCACCGTCCGGTCTGCGTTGAGACGACTGCCATGGGAGCTGCTTATCTGGCTGGTCTTGCAGTCGGCTACTGGAACAGTCTTGAAGAAATCAAAGAGAACTGGGCGATCGATCAGATCTTTGAACCTTCGATTGATCCGGAAGTCCGCGAAAAGAAACTGAAAGGCTGGCACAAGGCTGTCAAATATTCCTTCGACTGGGCGAAAGAAGATTAATATTTTTATATCTTTGAAAACAAATCTATGCATAAAGAGCATATAGAAAAACTGCTGTCCGTCTGTTGTTCACGAGTCCCGCAAGCAACAGTTCAGACAGCAGCTTTTTATATTTCATATTCTTCTCTTTTATTTACAACTCATCAAGACTTTCCTTGAATCCCTCTCCAAGCACCTCACTCGTCTCAGTGAACATTACAAACGCAGAGTCATCTACCTGGTAAACTGCATTTTTCACAAGATACGCTTCTGACTTGGAACATGCACAGAGCAGAACATTTCTCTTACTCTTTGTATAAGTGCCCATTCCTTCCAAAGATGTTACACCACGGTCGGTGATTCTTCCAATCTCTTCCGCTGTTTCCTCTCCCTTCGATGTAACAATGATTGCAAGTGTTCCTGCTCCGATTCCGTAAAGAATCTTGTCAATCACCATAGAGCAGACAAATACTGCGATCAATCCATAAAGAACTGAGTCAACATCACCGAATACCGGCCATCCAATCAAGATAATGATCAAATCGATCAACAACGTCAGTCGACCAAGAGACATATGTGGTCTCTTCTTTTTGATCGTCATCGTCAGGAAATCTGCTCCGCCCGAAGAAGAACCTCTCATATAGAAAAGAACCATTCCAAGTCCAAGCAATGCTCCCGAGTAAATCGCTGCAAGCAGACGCTGCCCTGTATAGTATGGGAACATCGGAAATACAAGATCGACAAAGATCGTCGAGATAATCATTGTTCTCGCAGTCTTTATCAAAAAACGCTTTCCTACTGTCTTGTAACTGATAATCACCAGCGGAATATTCAGTATCAATGTCATTGTACCGACCGGAAGATTCCATAACTTGTTCATGATCAATGCAATACCTGAAATCCCTCCAGGCGCAAAGTTTCCACCCTCTGCAAATGTATAGATTCCGGCACCAAACAAAATACTTCCTATAATATCATACAAAATATCCACTGCAAGCTCTTTCTTCGGATGCTCTGCCCGCATCTTTTTATTCTCCATCATACCATTTTCCTCTCGTTTACATCTTATTTTCTATTCTGTCGCTTTTGCGTTCGGATAAATCTTCTCCATCTTCGCATCATCGTAATGCTCATCTGCCCATTTCTGAATGCTGTTTTCCGCTACAACGCCCTTTCCACGTTCGTCATAACGAACAAGTGCAATACATGACACAGCCACATTGCAGACCATGAAAATGATCAAAAACCAGGTGAGCACCTTCCCTGCCAACATCGGGATTTTCTCAATCCATGCGGAAATGTACGGATAGATCTTCTTAAACCAGACAACTGCTGCAATTCCCCAGAAGAAGCAGTATAATAAGTTGATTCGGCCTCCTAAGTTAAATGGAATCTCGCTATAGTCCCAAAATACTTTCCCGAATACAATTTCGGTAAACACACTACAAAGATATTCATACGCTCCGCCGAGCAGTGTACCGATGATAAATAAGAAGCTGTCACTCTTATCTTTATATTTGTAAAGCATTGCTGTCACAAGTGCGATCGCCAGTCCCCAGACAATACTGAACGGTCCCCAGACCACACTGGAGCGACTCATCCACACACCTGCCGTGATTCTGCAGAAAATCGTCTCTGTAATGTCTCCAAGAAATGCTCCTACAAAAAACAACAGCACGATCTTATAGAACCCACAGCCTGCGGCAAATACTTTTCCCTTCTCCGCTTCCTCTTCCTTGCGGATCAGTTCCCTCGCTTTTGGATACGCTTTTTGGATACGTTTCCCAACCCATCCGGAAATCACACTTCCAAGCTTATTGCTGACTTTATCCAGACCTTCATTCGTAGCTTCCCACCGCGCGAGGTTCTTTCCTTTTCCACGAAGCAGCAGATAAGATCCGAGGATATCCACAACCAATACGCCAAGAAGAACCAATACAAGGATCTTCATCAGGAACAGAGGCAACATTTTAAATACTATGATCGCAAATCTGTTTCCCCAGCGGATTCCGAGATATCCAAGAGCACCCCAGATAAGAGAAGCCGGGATACAGATATATCCGTCCAGATTCCATTTAATCCTGGAGTAATCCCACCATCTGGCTTTAAATGCCTTCTCGATCAAATGCCCTGCAACCCATTCGATCACTGTCGCATAAATCGTCGCAAATAAAAAAAGCCAGACTCCTCTTAGCTCCTGTAATCCAAATGTCATGAACAGAGCGGCAATACCGTAGATCACACAGAACGGCCCATTCACCAGACCTCTGTTCGCAAATTTCTTCTGTTTTACTGTTGCAGCTGCTGTCTCCAGCACCCATCCTAAGAAAGAATAGATGAAAAACAGCCAAAGCAGTTCATACCATGTAAAACGAATCATTGCTCCATCTCCTTTGTACCATGTTTTCATTCACATCTTTCTTAGTATAACGCATCTCAATGCTTTTTCCTAGGGATAAATCCAAAAATAATCAATACTCCGATCAGCCCGATTCCAACATAACCGGCTTTCCTCCATAACGTATCTCTCGCGATCAGACGTTGATCTTCCTCTAATGCTTCCGTTCTGTTCTGCTCGGAAGTGGTGATAATCTCTTGCTGGCTGCTGTCCGCCTCTTCTGCTGCATCAACTGCTGCCTCCGGCTGTGTTCCAACCTCATCACAATACACAACATATCTTTTGGAATTCTGCGTATAAGGATGACATGTCATCAAAGTCACCATATTCCGTCCCGGTTGGATCATAATCTTGTCACTCTCATCCGGCAGGATGATTTCAATCTCCGACACACGATACGTCAATGTTTCCTGACAGTTTTGTATCGTCAGTTCATCTCCGATCTCCAACCGCTCAATCTCGCGGAACATCGGAATCCCCTTCCATCCTCTGTGCGCTGCGATCACACAATTACTGTCCGTGCCCTGCACCGGAAATGAAGTCTGTCCAAGCATGACCGCACCTTTCGCCATCTTCTCCTGCGTTGCACCGAGATATAACGGTAATGTCACGTCCATCTTCGGAATATCAAGAATCCCGATCATCCCGTCATCAATCCCATACTTGGACAAATCCAATGTCTCCTGCTCGTAAGACCACGGATCAGTCAGTCCTGACTGACCATCAGAAAAGATCTGCTGATTATATGCCTGCATCTCCTGATAGAGCTGGGCGTTCTTTGGGATCTGGTTGGAATTGGCAGAGGTAGGATCTGTCTCTTCACTACTTTTATCCTGCTGGCTTCCTTCCACCTCTTCTTTAAAATGTTCCACTGCTTTCTCGTTTTCCTTCTGCAATACAATCTTTTGTAAATCTGGGATTGCATACACAAACAAACCTCCAAGATACAGAATTATCAGCATAATCGCCATCAGCGTTCTGTTCTTTTGCTTTTTCTTCTCCTTCTTTTTCCTGCTTTTTTGCATGGTTTCTTTTCCTTCTTCTCTTTTTCATCATAAATCGCAACTTCTGATTTATTCTTTTTCCCAAACTTGCGCACAATCACATTGATCAGAACAACCAGAATCACTGCAAAAAGAATGCCTTCTATAATGGCTTTTTCGTACATTGCTTTCCAGCCACCACCATCCGGACCTTCCTCTGCCTGTCCTGCTGCCTCATCACTCACATCCTGCGTATATTCTGTTCGAATGCCTCTTACCAAAAGACGATGTGAATTAATCCCATAAGGTGTACACGTCACCAATGTTGCATAATCATACCCCGGAACGATTTTCAAATCATCTGTTTCCGATGGCTCAACAACCTTAATCTGATCCACCTTATATGCCAATGTCTCATTCAGCACATGAATAAGAAAAATATCCCCTTCTTTTACAGATTCCAGCTTCGTAAATATTTCCGCTTCTGGAAGTCCTGTATGCCCGGAAAGTACTGTATGCGTACTCTCTCCACCAATTGGAAGAGATGTCCCCTCCAGGTGACCAACACCTTTTGCTAACACTTCCTCTGATGTGCCATGGTACACCGGCTCCTACACATCAATCCTTGGAATCTCAATATACGCCATAATTCCATTTTTCTCAAGATTCAATGCTGAAATATAATCTGCTGACATATCATCTGCCGCATCCGGATCAAATGGATCCGATATAACAACTGTATTGCTCAAACTGTCATTGTACTGCTTTGCTTTTTCTTTCGCATCCTCAATCTCTGCATCTGACAGCTTCTCCATCTCTTCACTATATTCTGTAAGAATCTGATCCTGCTTTCTATCCTGTAATATATTACTGATAAACGGATAACTCAAAACGCCGATTCCACAGAGCAGAATCAGCACAAGAAAGATATTAATTATTTTATTTTTCATTTTCCTGCTCCTTCCCTGTATTTGAAAACAAGAAATGTGCTTTCTCACTTTCAAATACAGGGAAACAGTCATTTCTGTTTCCCTGTGTAGTATTAATTACGTATATGAGAGTATCTAATTAATTATTTGGATCTTTTTCTCATGAATAAGAGTGATCCTGCAGCTGCAACGATTGCGATACCTGCGATTGTGAAAAGTGCAATACCTCTTCCACCTGTAACCGGAAGGTTAAATCCCTTGCTGTTGACTACTGTGAGTGGTACTTCGGCTGTTTTGCTGCCTGAATTCTTCTGATCGTTCTGCATTGTAACAGATTTATTGCCTACAAATGCTTCTGCTTCTCCTGTTGCATTATCAGCTTTAATCTTAATCACTACTGGATCTTTCAGAAGTACATAACCTGCGTTTGTTTTTGTCTCTGTCAGTTTGTATGTACCTGGTTTTAAACCTCTGATGTAGATTTTTCCGTCGGCGCCTGTTTCTACTTCATTTGAATCTCCGCCTGGTGTATAGAAAGTATTTGAAGTTTTTTTATCAACATTTACTGCTTTATCGCTTTCATCTGTTAATGTAAATTTTACTCCTACAAGTTTATCTCCACCTTCACCCTTTTTCAGAAGGTCAATTCCGTATGTGAATACTTTAGTAGTGTCTTTAGGCTTTGTTACTCTGTCAACATCACCTGTATTTTTATATGTTACAAAAACATCATTTGTATTTCCATCTTTTCCACCAAGAACTGCTTGATCATTTAATGTTGCTGTATATGTAATTGTAAAGTTCTGTGTTGTATTTGAGGCTAATTTTTTGCAATAGTTTTCACTGTCAAAAGTAATTGTAATAGTTGTAACTTTTGTAGAATCATCTGTACTATGAGTAACAGTATACATTTTCTTATCTACTTCTTCGTTGCCATTTAATACTTTGATATTCTCTGCATTATCTTCAAATGTTAACCCTTTACTCATTGTATCTGTTACAACTAAAGACTCTAATCCATTCTCACCTACCGGAATGCTATAAGTTACTTTGTAATTAATTGTATCTCCGATATTAGCAGTTGTGCTTACTTTTTCATCTGTACCTTCCACAATTTCCTTTTCAATTGTAGCTGTACCTGTTGAGTTCTTTGGATATGCATAAATATCTGTTACAGATTTTCCATCTTTATCTTTAAATGGAAGTGATACAAAGAACGGAACAGATACTTTAGTAACTGCTACTGATGTACCATCTACTTTCGTTGCTCCTGAAGCATCTGTCTCTGCAAAGAGATATAATTTTTCTAAAGACAGATTCTCGAACTTAATTGTTCCCTCTCCGCTTGTTTTTCCTTTCCCTTTTTCTTTTGTGTTAGCTTCTGTATAATTTGCTGTTTCTCCTTTTACCAAAGTAATCACAGCATTTTTTTGTTTTTTGATAGCTTCATTTAGGGTAGACATTCTGTAATATGTCTTGCTATTTTCTGTTATTTTATCATTTTCTTTCAATCCTAATGCTGTAACTGCTTTATCTGATAATGTATAAAGCATCTCTGTTGTCATTTTACCATCAGCATCTGTTACATCCACCTGCTCACGCTCTCCAACTGCTATATATGCAAACTCAACATCTTTCAACTTTTCTTCTGCTGACACATCTTGAACTGCTCCATAATTTGTTTCAAGCGTTTCATATCCATCTTTTGTACCTTCACACTTCGTAATCGTAACACTACCTGTCTTTGCTGTCGTTTCCGCTTCATCCGCAAATGCCATCACTGACATACTGCTCATTACTGTTGCCGCCGCAAGTGCTGCCGCCGCAAATTTTTTCAAAACATTTTTCTTCATTGCTCTCTTCTCCTTCTTTTTTCTAAATCTATTCAAAGGAACTCCCTATTCCCTACGAATACTGGTTCATTGATTCTTTTAGCCTCTCCTTGAAACTCTCTTCTTTCTGCTTTTCTTTCTTGCTGTTAACAAGTAACCACCTACCAGAACTGCTGTAATTCCGATTACGATAAATTTGAAAATTCCTTTATTTCCACTTGCCGGAAGATTGAATGCTTTATCATTAATGATAGTGTAAGTAAGGTTCCATGTCACACCACTTTCCGTTACTTTATTTCCATTCACTATATCTCCCTCATTATACTTATATGGAAGTGTTATCTTAATCGGCTCTTTTAAGAGCACATAACCGGCTTTTGTCTTTACTTCTTTCAGATAATATGTAATCGGAGTTTCTTCCGTTCCCGTGATAATATTATCGAAGACTAACTCTCCATTTTTTCCTGTCGTACCTGTTAGATCATTTTCTAAGTAGTCTTTCGCTACGTTCGTTGTCTTAGAATCTGTATAAAGCGTAAACTCTGCTCCTTCTAAGAACTCATTATTTCCGGTTTTCTTTATTATCTTTAGAGTACCTGTTTTTCTATTTGTAATATTGTAACTGCCATCGGTTGCTGTAGTATATTCTGGATAATATCCTGCTATTTGCTTTATATGATCTGGATTCTGTGGGTCTGGTGTCGTACCTTTAAGTTCATTCAAACTTTTTAAAGTTCCCAATTCTACAACCCTGTACTTATACTCTTGTTGAGGACTAGCTTGATAATCCACATATTTCAATAATCCTGTAAATGTATACCTCCAATCAGTATCAATATTAACGACCTGATTTGGAATCACATTTCCTGACTTATCTTTTGCTTGTTCATATACATTATTAGGATTTAAACGCTGAATCTGAACAACAATATTTCCCGGTGTATCTGCTGTCTCTCCACCTTCCCAAGTCTTCGTTCCAGAAATGGAAATCAATGGTGTAACTGTATTTACAAATGTAACCTCTGTGCTAGTGCTAGTTGAATTTTCACCATCATCTGCAACTACAATTCCTGTAACTACATTGTTCTCTACTTTGACATTCTTGTCATTTCCAGCCTTTGTAACATTCACTTTTTCCAGACTATAATCGGCACTATCTGGTATTACTTCGTAAATTGTATAATCGGTTCCTGCCGGAATTCCTTGAATCGTTGTAGCCTTTCCTGCTTCCAATTCAATTGTCTGCGTAATAACATCTGTTCCTATATTCGCTTCCAGTTTCATCCCTGCGATATTTCGGTATTCAATTATAAACTGATACTTTCTTCCTAGTTGAGATTCTGTCTCTCCCTCGCTTAATGACTTTTTCAGAGAAATAGAACCTGTCCGCAGCTTATTCACGTATTTCGCTTTCAAATCAATCGCTGCATTTTCACTATCAGGATTAGCATAACTTCGGAATACAATCGTTGATTCAGTAGGTTTTCCTACAGATACTTCCTTCTCTGCTCTTCCATCTTTGACTTCATAACCTGATTGATTTTCAACAGAACCTTGTCCGCTACCGGTTACGGTACTAGATTCTGTAGGAGTCAAATCACTTGGATTTACAATTGCTCCATTTTCATACAACGACCACGTTGTAGTAAATACATCCGGTGAAACATTTTTCTCGGCAATGGAAAGATAACTTCCTCTTCTAAACTGATCGCTAAATACTGCACTTTCTTTATTTCCAATACCAAGGAGTCCATCACTGTAGATAATTGTATCTCCCTTTGTATTCTGATAATATGCGCCATTCACCGGTTCCAGCTTCTTTGAGTTAATTGATCCATAATCTGGAATATCTTTCTGTTCTGTTGTGAATCCTGTTTTCTCAACACTCGCTGGCTTTACAAATGCAAACTTGTCAAGATAAACTGTCACATCATTCCAGTAAGCAAATTGGATTTCTTTCACTTTCCTGAAATCAAATCCACTTGTATTTCCAACATCTAATGTATTTGCTTTTAATTTTTCGAGATCGATTCGTATTGTCTTCCAGGTTTGTTTATCAATATTGTTATTTCGTCCATTGTAAGTAAGGAAGCTTGCCCATGCTCCTATCCTTGTTCCATCTGCATCAACTAATGCAACAAATGGATCTGTTCCCGATGCACTTGCATCTGTGTTATATACATCAAACTGTAAATATTTGTACCCATTTGAATCTGATGCATCGAAACCATTACTGTCTTTTGCCTGGATTTTTACCAATCTTGAATCTGTTTTTGATTGAGGATCTTTTGCATTCTTTTTGCCCGGATAATAGCTGGTTATAATGTTTCCTTTCCCGCTATTTGTAGGATCTGTAATCACTTCAACTTTTGAGTTGTACACCCCCATTCCGGAAATAGTCTTGTTATCTGAATAATCATTAAACACTTTCTTTACCTCAGGGTTGCTAGGATCAGACACTTTTTTTGGATTTCCACTTGTTGCGAGATTTTTTATCTCAAAATCAAATGTTCCGACATCTGCTAAAGCACCTTTGAAAATGTCATTTGCTCCTGTTGTATCAACTTCCTTTTCTACAGTGAGCTTATTCTCCTGTGGGAAGTTGAAAGTGATTTTCATGTTTGATTCCCAAAGTCCACGCTCCATATAAAACATTGTAAGTGTGTGTTCTTTTGTAAAATAGTCAGCTGAGCTTAATATCGTTGAAAAATCTTTTACTACATTTGTGTTCACTCCACTAACACCACCGCTATTAGAATTACTATTCTTCACACGATCTACTGTAGCTGTCTTATTTGCGAAATTAATTGTTCCTTCTACTATACATCATGATCACCACCAACATCAAGAACTAACTGGCCATCTATAAATACCCATACATCATCATCACCGGAAAAGTTGAATTCAATTGGTACTTTGTTATTTGCAGAATCAACAACTTTTCCATCAGATGTAAGACGGAACTTCAGATCAAACTTTTGCCCAAATCCATAATTTAATTTTGAAGCATCTCCTGTTTGATCTTTTGAATTCAATGGGAAATAGTTTCCATGATCTGTTATTTTATCCGCTGTTCTTCCCTTTACTTCTGTATCAGTTGATTGCAAAAAATATTCATCCGTTTTGTCATACTGTAATTGAAGATTTTTATTGTCTATGTCTGAATTCTGATCAGCACTGTCAAAATACCAATAATCTACTGTTCCGCTAGAATTTACACTTGACGACGTCATTGCTTTTTTTACAAATGGAAAAGTTACATTTTCATATACTTTTCCAAGTACAGTATTCTTTGAATTCTTTCCACTTAAAAAGTCTTTGTCAAAAAATGGAGCCGTTATCGTATTTTTATTATTTGTTTTTAATTGTAAATTGTTACTGGATAACTGATCTGCAACCAATCCCTGCGTTGCATTTCGTCCATTGAGTGGTGATTTATCACCTATTTTTAAAGATTCTTCATATCTCCCCCACATGGAGTTGTTTTCATAAAAGAATTTTTTATATGAATCAGTTCCGTCCTTATCATAACCAAACAAATTCATTGTACCTGCAATATCTTTAAACATTGAACCGTTGAAGTTCTGAAAGTTTCCCCAGTATAATGGTGACGCTACAGCATTTGCATTATAATAATCACTCAACGCCATGTTGAACTGACGGAACGGCTGATAGATTCTGTGGTTTGTTACATTATCTTGTTTTGGATAGTTATCTCTGTTATTTCCATTTAACTCATAATCTGAGTAGTAATCATAAATTGTCGTATTTACATATAAATTATCAGCATCTCTTTTTTCTTTTCCATCTGGTACATCTACAATTTTGTTGCCCTTTCCTGTTTCTGCATCTCTTACTGTATATGCCTCTCCCCAGTAACCGCCACGGTTTCCTGGAGTGCCTTGATAGATAATGTCGTCACTTGAATCTCCGTAATAACATGGTTTTGTCATCTTTTCCGGAATATCTACTAAATCTGTCGCATCACCATTTGCTGCTACGTTCGTATCATTTACTGAATCTGCAGCAAATCGTATTTTTGTATATCCCTTTGGAAGAGTTACTTTATATACATCTTTATAATTTTCTTCTGGTGCTATTTCCATTTTTCCTGTATAAGATGTAGTACCAGTATCCTTTGTAGCATAGAAGTAAATTGGACCCTTCTCTGAATGTGGAATTCCATCTCCAGTCCCCTTTACATTTTCTGTCTTAGCATAAGATAATTTAGATAATGTAGCGTCATAATATACTGTTATTCCATCCGCTGGTTGGGTAGTTCCTTGATATTGATATTTACTCTGAGCTGCATTCTTTTTTCCAGTACCTTGTTCATCATCACCTGTTAACTTAAAACAAGGTTGATTTAATTTCCAGTCGATTTGCAAATCTACAGTCTGAGAAGATTTATCGTTATCCTTTGGCCAAGTACTCTCTCTAAGGAAAATTACATTTTTCCATTGCTTATTAAATGTATATTTCCAGACATTTGGTAAGTTTGATCCACCCTCTTTAGCCATTGGTAAGATGCTCTTCAAATTATCAGTGCCATCATTAAATGCATAAATATAAATTTGTGTTGCATTATTCCACCTGGTATCCTCAATATTGCTTTGTTGGAAGTAAACTGTATATTGGTTTTCTTCTGCAACTGCATTTAAAGCATTTTCTCCGTCCGTATTCTCATCCGCAGCTTCGCTTTCTGATTGACTTACTGCCTGGCCTTCCCAGACAACTGTCGCTTCATTCTCTTTGCTCTCGTCTGCTCTCTTAGCTGCTTCTGTGATGTCCTGCTCCTCTTCGAATGCCTTTGCCTCAACCAGTACTTTCTTTGTATAGCTTGCTTCATCTGTACGATACTGAAGCTGCATATCAAAGTTGATTGCTATTGCATCTGCTGGCATTGTGATCTGCAGATATTTAGAAGTAACTGTTCCATTATCGTCCTTGTCGTTCTTCCACTCTGCTGTTGGACTTGCCTTTGTTCCATTATTAAGAGTCACTGAATCTTTCAATGTCTCATCGATTGTTTTCTGTGTGTTTTTATCTGTAAGCTGATCGCTTGTCAGAAGATTGACTGCATCTATATCTGTTGCCGCAGATCCGTCCTCGTTTTTTAGATATACATTCAGACAGACTGATTGCGAGCACTGCCCCTGCGCAGTCACATGAATTGTCTGTGTAACATTCTGTTCCACAGTTTGTTCAGAATCTTTAGAAATATTAATTTTTATCCGATCTTGTTCGTCACTGCTCTCTCCTGTTGCAAATACAGTATTTCCTGTTAATGCTGTTCCGAGTACCATTGTCACTACAAGTATCAGACTAACTCTCTGTTTTGCCTTTCCTCTCATTTTTCGAACTCCATCCCTTTTCCATAAACCGATAATATAATTCTGTCTCTCCTCTGCTGTCTATCGGCATTCTCTTGTCTTTGTTTCATACACTATGTTAACAAAACTTTCCAATTTAATGAATATTAAATTTTCAAGATTTATAACACTATTTCAAGATTTATAACACTATTTCAAGATTTATAACACTATTTCGAGAAGTTACGTGTTTTACCCCAAAAAAATAACCCAGAATCAACTGATAAATTTTCTCTTCTATCAATTAATTCTGGATTATTTCATAGTAATAGCATAAACTATTCACAGTTTACGTAATAGTAACGCCTGTTGAGTGTTTGTATTTTTATAGAAGTGCAATGTAGCACTTCTAGTTTTTGCAAGAAAAAAACAGCACTTTCGCACTGCTTCTCATTCCTGTCTATATTCCATGTACCTTCAAAACTACATACAGTCAAAACCAACATCATCATCCAAACCTATC
>OLOD01000909.1_pt1 | contig 21062 bp, 14 predicted proteins | sample 1671921 | NCBI WGS metagenome assembly OLOD01 (sample SAMEA3136626, study PRJEB25190) | human gut metagenome | biome: human gut; feature: human-associated habitat; material: faeces | place: Austria | collected 2013
TGCCTCTTATTGAAATACCGGCAGATATAACACCGACGGTCGATCAGCTCTTCCCATTAAGCGAAGTGGCTTCTGATATAGAATTCGTACAATTGGAAGTAACGGATGAATCTATGCTACGGGAAGAGATACATAATATACAAGTTTCGGATTCTTTTATTTTGGTAGATGATTTATTTTCGGTCTGTTTATATACCCGCGATGGGAAATTCCTGAGACGAATAGGAAACCGAGGCGAAGGGCCCAAAGAATATGACTTTTCCCTTCTCTTGGTATTAGATGAAACAAACCAAGAAATCTATATACAAACCATAAAAGCGATAAAAGTATTTGGATTAGATGGGCAATATAAAAGAACCATTCCCAATACAAAATTAATTGATATATATTCTAATCTTGAACCAGCAATGTATAAGTGGAAAGAATATATATTTTTAAGAGATTATATACCTCTCGGTTTTCCCCGACAAGATATTTGGACATGGGCTTTGACTGATTCAAGTTTCCAGATCAAGAAGAAATATTACAATCCGGAAGTAATCAAGCGGAAAGATGAGTTAAATAAACAAGTAGGCAATCTTTTTGGAGAACCGAAATGGGGAGAAGGCAGTAAGAATCTAAAAGACTTTTATGCTGGAGATTTTACCATGAGCTTTGGGTTGAGCGATGCCATTTTAAAGTTTGACACCACTCAATTAACTTTTAATGCCCTATACAACTTCCATTTTGAGAAAAAAGTTCCGTTTGAAATGGCTGCTCAATGGGGAAAATTAGATGATCGTGTTTTTGATTACTACATTTTATGTGATTATCTTCTATCAAAAGATTATTTATATCTGCTTCTTAATAAAGGACGAGAAGGGATTGTTGTCCGTTATAATAAAAAGAAAGGGGAAGCAGATTTTGCCCCTTATGAGAATAAGATAGTTGAAAGGAAATTGGAATTTGCAGACGTCGTACACAGGAGTTTCAGTGAGAAAAGCATGTTATTCCGCAATGATATGTCCGGCGGTTGTCCTTTCCGAGTCGATTATAAATCAGAGAACGGGAAATACCTGGTTGATATAATGAATATAGACGAGATTGAGCAGAACATCGATATCGAAAAGCTCAAGAACGAACAGGTAAAAGACGAATCCAGCAAGCAACGCTGGCTTGATCTGCTGAACCGCCTGAGTGAAGATGAACAGATAATTGTAATAGCAACTTTGAAATAATAATATAATGGAAGAAAAAAAATTAGTAAAATACTTCTATTCCCCCAAATATAAAGTATTTTCATTAAATCCTATTTTTGGGAATCAACAGCCTACAAATACAGACCTTGATAAAATTCAATTTTGGAATCAGATAGGCTATAGTAAAGATGCATTAATAGAGTTTATAACAGATTATAAAACAGATAAAATAAAGTCAAATTTAGCCAACCTAAATCAGCTTCTAATAGAAGTAACAGATGGTTGTAACTTACAATGTAAATATTGTGGTTACGGTAATTTATATGAGAATCATGACAAACGTAATTCTAAAAAACAACAATTTTCCAATGTAAAGTTACTAATTGATTATTTAAAAGAACTTTGGTATTCTCGATATAATACTTCTTATAATAAGAAGATTTCTGTTGGTTTCTATGGTGGCGAACCTTTATTAAACACTCCTTTAATAAAAGAAACAATTGCTTATTTAGAATCTTTTTCTAACATACCAGTTCATTTTATTTATAATATGACCACGAACTGTATGCTATTAGATCGTTATATGGATTTTTTAGTTGAAAAAAAATTCCGATTATTACTCAGTTTAGATGGAGATGAATTAGGTTCTAGTTATCGAGTTGATAAAAAAGGAAATAATTCTTTTAGTCGAGTATTCTCTAATATAAAACTATTACAAAAGAATTATCCTGAGTACTTTGATAAATTTGTTAACTTTAATGCAGTCCTACATGACCGTAACTCAGTAGAAAGTATTATCAAATTCGTAAAACAAAATTTTGGGAAAGTGCCCAAAATTTCTGAATTAAATACCAATGGATTAAGTAAAGAAGGTAAAAAGGAAATCCTTCGCATGTTTAAAGATAGATTTAAAAGCTTCGATGAAGCTTCTATGCCTTTCAAATCGCTAAAAGATGTTCAGTCAGAAAATTCAGTAGCAATTTCTTTCTCCGCATTTGTTAGAGATTTCTTAGGAAACTATTATGATTCTTATTTCGATTTGTTTGATTCGGATGAATATCACTTAATTCCAACAGGGACATGTCGTCCTTTTGAAAAGAAAATCTATTTAACAGTAAATGGTAAAATACTACCTTGTGAACGGGTCGGACAAGAACACGTTCTAGGTAGAATTGAAAATGGAATTTTGAATTTAAATTATGAACACGTTGAAACTTACTACAAAAAATTATATGAGAAAGTCATTCCCAATTGTAAAACATGCCTTTTAAAAAGGAGCTGTGGTCAATGCATTTTCTTATTAAAGGGGGAAAAAGATCGTAAAAATAAAAAAGATCAATTCACCTGTCCCAACTATATCGGAGAAAAAACAGCCAACAATTATTTTGCTTATTTTCTCTCTTATGCAGAAGAAAATCCAGAATCATATGAAGAGTTAATGAAAAACATAGCAATTATATAATAGTATTAATTGAAAACAACATGAGAAACTATTGGTTTTATTTGGAGCCTTACACATTTATCTTTCGTTCAGACATAAAATATGTCATTTATAATACTTTAAACTCGGCTTATATACATGCACCTGAAAACAAACTAGTAATCAACGTATTAGAGCAATTAGAAAACGCGAGCAATGGCTATTGCCTAACACTGACTGAAAGACAGATTGGAGATAATCAGTTTAGAGATTTTATTAAACAAATAGAGAGAACTTTCTCTGGTGGGCTGATAGAGGCTACGGAGGAAACAGCAAAACCTTTTTTGTTTAAACCAATGCTCTTTCTGAATGCAGAAATACGTAAATCAAAAGAAGAGGACATTACTTTTTTGGGAAAGCGGATTTTAGAAAATTTGAATGAAGTTACACTTTATCTTCCAGGAACAGGATATAATTCAAAAGAGAACACCTATTACAAACAGCTTTTATATCCAATTTCTTGGCAAGATAAAAGTTCAATGTCTATATCCGACTATCTTGTCTTGTTGTTAGATTTAGAAATGAGTGGGGTCAATAAAGTGAATATCATAGGAGGTAATTTATCACAAAGCGGTATTCTTCCTGATTTACTTCCGACTTTAACACATAACAAATTCAAAAAAGTATTCTATTTATCTTTTGATAAATTAGATGAAGCCTTCTATAACTGGCTTGATAACGAACAAAGCGAACTGGTCATTTGGGTATCTCCCTCCTCCAATAAAGAAAGATTAGAAACACAAATGTATCAGTTCGCTTCCAAAAGTGTAACTTGGAAATTGATAGTTACCTCAGAAGAGGACATTGCTTTTATTGAAAACTTAATAATTCCAGAAATGGCCATTGTAGAAATGAAGCCATTATTTACAGGTCAAAATTTATCTTTCTTTCAAAAGTATGTCTTCAATTCATTAAATGATATATTGGAAGAACCCATTAGTCGTAAAACTATTTTTAGAAGACAAACTTTGAATGAAAACTTTTTCGGGAAATTGACCATTCTTCCGAACGGGGAAGTTTATGCCAACCTTAATTTCTCAAAAATTGGGAAATATCCACAACAATCGTTGAAAGAGTTGGCCTTCAAAGAATTGACACAACCGACAGCTTGGTTTTATCTACGTGATAAATTAAAACCATGTATGCATTGTGTTAATCGCTATTTATGTCCCTCTGTTTCAAATTACGAATTAGTGATGAATAGACCTAATTTATGTACAATTGTTAAATAAAACGATTTAAAATATTATGGTAATTCCTAAGATTATCCATCAAATCTGGTCAGGTATAGACGAACCATTACCTGAAACAGCTCAAATATTAGGTGATACGTGGAAACAAGATTATCCCGATTGGGAATATAAGGTTTGGAATAATCAAATGATGAACGATTTTGTTCAACAGTATTACCCACAATATTGGGGAATATACCAAAAGTTTCCTTATAATATCCAACGATGGGATGCCATTCGTTACCTAATATTAGATAAGATAGGTGGTATGTATGTAGATTTCGATTATGAATCATTAAATTCAATCGAACCACTGATAAAAGGAAAAACTTGTTGTTTTTCTGAAGAACCAGCTACTCATAGAGGTGGCTTTGAATTAAAAATGAGTCATTATTTCAATAATGGAATGATGTTAAGTATCCCAGAACATCCTTTCATGAAAAAGATTATCAAATTCATATTCTCAAACGAATCAAAAAACTATAATATTCATCGCTTCGATTATGTATTACGAACCACAGGACCATGGATGTTAATGAGCCTATATAACGATCTTAGTGAAGAAGAAAAGCAAGAAATCTATTTGATCCCTAAAGAATTCGTAACACCGTTTGATTTCAATCAAGCGCGACGTGTTATTTGGGGAGAAGAAAGCAACGAGTTAGAAAATTGCTTAAAAGAGGCATATGCTGTACATTACTTTTTTAGTGATTGGCGAAAACAAATAAAATAATGACAATAGACCGATTTCCCCATTATACTCAATTAGACAGTATGGACTGTGGTCCAACATGCTTACGGATGATTGCGAAATATTATGGTCGCAACTATTCATTGCAGACATTGCGTGATCGAGCCTTCATCACTCGTGAAGGGGTTTCCATGCTGGGGATCAGTGATGCCGCAGAGAGTATCGGATTCCGCACATCCGGCGTCCGCATCAATCTACGGCAGCTCAAAGAAAACGTGCCTTTACCTTGTATCCTGCATTGGAATCAGAACCATTTTGTGGTTTGCTATAAGATAAAAAAGGGACGTTTCTATATCTCCGATCCTGCTGCCGGAAAAGCGGTCTATAAAGAGAGGGAATTTACACCTTGTTGGTTTAGCACAAAAGTAAACGGAGAGGAGACCGGTACTGTGTTATTGCTGGAACCCGGATCTACATTTTATGAGCAAGAGGATGAACCGGGGAAACAGAATCGTGGCCTTTCTTATTTTTTTCGTTATGTAAAGCCATACAAACGTGAAGTAGGACAACTCATATTAGGGATGTTAACGGCCAGTATTTTACAATTAATCATGCCGTTTTTGACACAGAGCCTGGTAGATACAGGTATTCAAAACAACAACTTGAGTTTTATCACGTTAGTCTTGATTGCACAGCTAGTGATTTTCGTGGCAAAACTTTCTGTTGACTTCATCCGAAGCTGGATTCTATTGCATGTCAACTCACGTATCAATATTGCTTTGATTTCTGATTTCCTGGCTAAATTGATGCGGTTACCGTTACATTTCTTTGATACAAAAATGGTCGGTGATATCATGCAACGCATAGGTGATCACAGCCGGATCGAGACCTTTATGACCGGATCATCCATCAGTACTCTTTTCTCTTTTGTCAATTTTATCGTCTTCGCTTTTGTGCTCGCTTACTATGATCTGACTATATTGGGACTATTCTTATTGGGAAACGGGTTATATGTGGCCTGGGTACTTGCTTTTATGCGGTACCGCAGGGAGCTGGACATGAAACGATTTGCACAGGCATCCAGTGAGCAGAGCAATTTATTCCAATTAATTACGGGCATGCAAGAAATCAAACTGAATAATTGCGAGACTGAGAAAAGATGGCAATGGGAACGCATACAAGTAAAGTTGTTCAAGATCAGCTTGAAAGGATTAGCATTAGAACAATACCAGCAGTTAGGTTCTGTTTTTTTTAACCAGACAACCAACATTCTGATCTCATTTCTGGCGGCCCGCGCTGTCGTGGCCGGTGACATGACATTGGGTATGATGACATCTTTAACCTATATCGTAGGGCAGCTCACTTCTCCCATTGAACAGTTCATCAGTTTCTCCCGTACATTTCAGGATGCGAAAATCAGTCTGGAACGTTTAGCCGAAATACACCACAAGGAGGATGAAGAGCAGACTTTAAGTATGAAAGTGAAGACATTGCCGGAGAACCACTCTTTATATATAGAGCATGTAAGTTTCAGTTATGACGGAGCAGACCGTGACTATGTGCTACAGGATCTCTCTTTGGCTATTCCAGAGAAAAAAGTAACGGCAATCGTAGGTGCCAGTGGAAGTGGAAAAACAACCATTATCAAGCTATTACTTGGATTCTACAGTCCTAACAAAGGAACCATCCGTGTAGGAAATCTTCCTTTACAACATGTTAACCCACATGTATGGAGGGCGCACACAGGATGTGTCATGCAGGATGGATATATCTTTTCCGAAACGATCGCCAGGAATATCGCTGTCGGAGTAGAAGTGATTGATCAGGAACGATTATTACATGCTGTCTCGGTTGCGAATATCCGTGATTATGTTGAATCGTTGCCATTGGGATACAACACTAAAATCGGCATGGAGGGGAACGGTCTGAGCCAGGGACAGAAACAACGCATATTGATTGCTAGAGCCGTTTATAAAAATCCGGAATTTATATTTCTGGATGAAGCCACAAATGCATTAGATGCCAACAACGAAAAAGAAATCATGACGCATCTGCATCAGTTTCATAGAGGAAAGACTGTCGTTGTTGTAGCTCACAGGTTAAGTACTGTACGCGACGCTGATAACATCATCGTATTGGATAAAGGCCGTATCGTTGAAGAAGGGACTCATGAGTTCTTAACTGCAAAGCGGGGCGTTTACTATCAATTAGTAAAAAATCAATTGGAACTTGGTAATTAAATTTTATTACGACGTGGAAGAACATAAAAACATAGAGTTAAGAAGTGAAGAAGTCCAAGAAGTAATGGGAGAGATCCCTTCCTGGATTATCCGATCTGGGATTTCCCTGCTATTTATCATCGTCATCGCATTAGTCATTGGAAGTTGTTTTTTCCGGTATCCTGATGTGATCAGTACACAAATGACCTTGACAAGCCATGAGCCTGTAGCCCCTCTGGTCGCTCGTACTTCCGGAAAAATATGCAAGCTCTATGTAGAAGATGGAGAGATTGTTCACAGCAAGCAGCTGTTGATTGTTCTAGAAAATCCGGCAATTACAGACGACGTTTTACTTTTAGAGCAGGAACTGCAACGTTTTTTATATACTCCAGACAGCCTTATATGGCACTTATTAAAAGAAAAAGAATTAATGCTTGGGGATATTCAAAACACATACACAGACTTATTATCTAACCTTCATGCCTATCAGAATTATAAGACCTTGAATTATTATCCTCAAAAAATAAAGGCTCTGGAGAACCAGCTAAAAAAAAACCACAAATACTACCAGGTCATACTCCGTCAACGTAAAATTGTTCTGGACCAATATCGCTTGGCTGAACAACAATATAACCGGGATTCTCTGCTCTATGCACAACAGGTTATTTCTGCATATGAACATGAAACGGCCAGATCCACATTTTTACAGAACAGGTTGACATTGGAGACGGCTGATGCGTCTTTAGAAAGCCAACGAATCCAAATCGGGCAATTGGAAGAAAACCTGTTAGACTTACATCTTGAACAGATGGAAAAGGAAAACGTTTTAATACAAAATATCCGGACTTCTGTCGAACAAGTGAGCAATGCCATTAATAGCTGGAAGTTAAACTATTGTATTTATGCCCCTATTGAAGGAAAAGTTACTTTTACTACTTATTGGCACGAAAATCAATTCATCCCTTCAGGCGATATAGTCTGCACGATAGTTCCACAAAACAAAAGCCCATTGATAGGGAAAGCCACACTTCCTGTGGATCGTTCCGGAAAGGTAAAAATAGGACAGCGGGTCATTGTCCGGTTCCTAAATTATCCGGACGAAGAATTTGGGATAGTAGAAGGGAAGGTTTCGTCCATATCCCTTGTTCCTTCAGAAGAAAACTACGTGGTGGAAATCGATTTTCCAAACGGATTAAAGACAAATTACGATTATACATTGCCCATTTTACAAGAAATGACAGCTACAGCTGAAATTGTAACCGAAGACTTGAGACTTATTGAACGGTTCATACAACCATTAAAGAAAATATGGAAAGAAGGTTTTTAAAGGAGGAATATGAAATGAAAAAAAATAGTTACAGAGACAAAATAGCCATCGTATATCTAGCCATAGGTGTATACGATGTATTTTGGGACGAATTTTATAGATCAAGTGAAAAATTTCTATTTCCAGATTGTGAAAAAGAATACTTTTTATTCACAGACAGCAAAAAACTTCTATCCTTGCAACTATCTAATGTAACCGTTTACTATCACAAAGATGAAGGCTGGGTAAAAAATGTTATTGCCAAAAATGAATGTATATTACAATTAAAAGATAAGTTACAGGAACAAGACTTTCTGTTTTACATCAATGCTAATGTAGAAATAAAAGATACAATCTTAGGGAAAGATATCCTTCCGAAAAGGGAAAATGATTTCCTATCAATTTTATCTTTTGATCATTATTCTAATATAGATAAAAAGCTATATCCATATGAAAGGAATCCAGAGAGTGCAGCCTATATACCTTATGACAAAGGTGTATATTATTTTCAATCCGGATTTTACGGAGGGCGTTTTAAAGAGATCTTAGGACTTGTAAGTCAATGTGCCCGATATGCTAAAATAGACATGGATAATGGCATGATGGCTATCTGGCATGATGAATCATATTTAAACAAATATTTACTAGACCATAAACCCAAAATCATAGGATCGACCTTTTTTAGCCAAGAAGGAAGGAACATAAAGAGCAAGGCCATATTTTTGGACAAAAGAAAAACCTTAGGAACTATGTGTTTACTTCGTCTAAAAGAGGTGTTTATCAACGCAGAACTTCGTTTTATGATTAATGACAGATTTGAAAGCCAACCACTCCATATCATAACTAGCATGGGTGGATTGGGAAATCAAATGTTCCAATATGCATTTTTTCTAGGGTTAAAAGATCTTTTACCAAATAATAGTATTTATTTTTCCCCACAAGAGAAACCTGCACATTATTGTTCCATAGAACAAGTCTTTTCTATAGGGAATAAATACATACTACCGGAAAAGATAAAGCAACACATACAACAAATACCTCAATCATATATTCATATCATAAAGGAAAATCAAGACTTTGTTTTCCAAAAAATGGAAAACAACTGGCCCCTTATCTCTATATACTCTGGATATTGGCAAACAGAACAATATTTTAAACAAATAAAACCTTTGATAAAAGAGGTTTTTAAGTTTAATACTAATCAGTTAAACAAGAAATCCAGGCAAATTGAAAAGCTTATCAGATCTAACATTTCCATAAGTATTCATATAAGAAGGGGTGATTATTTAACGGAAAAGAATCAAACGATATATGGGAATGTATGTACACCGGATTATTATAAAGAAGCTATCTCCCGAATACAAGTCATATTACATCAGGAAGATCTACATTATTTTATTTTTAGTGACGATCCGGAATGGATAAAGAAGAACATAAAATTGAGAAACGCGACAGTTATTGATTGGAACACAGGAGTTGACAGTTGGCAGGATATGTACCTAATGTCTATTTGCAACCATAATATCATTGCCAATAGTACATTCAGTTGGTGGGGAGCATGGTTAAATGAACATGAGAATCCCATCATCATAGCCCCATATAGATGGTTAAATATAAAATTTTCACCAGATATACTTCCAAAAGAATGGATAAAAATATATCCCTCCAATTATACATGTAACCCATATATAATAAATTTGGAAAACTGTGATTTATCGATTTTCAATGATGGTTTATTTTCAGGTAAAACAGGTCTAATCATTTTTCTATTCCACTATGCAAACTATTGTCAAGATACATTCTATAAAAATGTAGCAGAAGATTTACTTGATAATGTCATAGATAAATTATCTATTCATACTGCTTTCAACTATGAGGACGGTATTTTAGGTATAGGAACATCTATTGAATATTTATTACAAGAACAATTTATACATGCCGATTCGGATAACATATTTGAAGAAATAGATGACTTAGTCAGTCAGCATTGTAAGAACTTAGACGATTTTGACTTTAGCTTAAACTTTGGTATTAGCGGTTGGTTGCGATATATCCGGTTTAGAACTATAGGGGATATAAAGAGGCATAGCACCCAAAATAGTCTGAATACTGCATCTTTGAATAAGATACTAAATTATCTGAATAAAAATAATCAATGGGACTCATGTATAGATATTATTCAAGAACTTATTGAATTGAACAACATAGGATTACTCAATTCTCAGTGGGATAAGCTCTATGGTATTAGTCAACGATCGAAGCATTTGGCTTCCCCAAAAAATGCTAGATGTTTTTCCGAAAGTTTTCTCGGATTAAGAGGAGCATCAGGGAAGTACTTAAATGAATTGTCCATTCCAAATTCAAGATGGGATGAGTTAATATGAAAATCTCTACGAATTAGAACTTATGCAAGAATTATCACATGTTTCTATCATTTTATAACTTAATAAATACAGCTTATGGAATATTCTTATCATCTATCCTGCATCGTACCGGTTTATAATGCTGAACAATACCTTGAAAAGTGTATCGGTTCATTATTACAGATAACTTCCATCTCTGTAGAAATTATATTAATAGATGATGGATCTACAGACTCTTCACCAATCCTATTGGATAAATACGCAGAATCAAACCCAAATATAAAGGTCATCCATCAAAATAATAAGGGGGTAGCAGTAGCCAGGAACACAGGTATAGATATAGCGACAGGCGAATATATAGCATTTATTGATAGTGACGACTGGGTGGTACCCCAAGAACTAACTCGCCTCTATAATTGTGCCCAACATAATAATGCAGATATGATATTGGGTAATATTTTGTATATATCTCCTGAAGATTATACCTATTCTCCTTTTTTGCCATTGCCTAAATCTGTTACTGAGTATCCTTTGTCTGGAAAAAAATGTGCTATTGAGTTATTGAGATACAATAAAATGGTACCCATGGCCACTTCTTATTTATATCGTAGGCAATGGATAAATCAGTACCACTTTTACTTTAAGTCCATACTTCATGAAGATGAATTATGGACTATACAAACTATGTGTTTAGCTGAAAAAATCATCTGTACAGAATGGACTTTCTATCATTATAATCAGCGAGAAGGTTCTATCATGCATACACTAGATACAGGAAAACGAATAAACAGTTTGGCCTATATTGCCAATCAAACATTAACCTTCGCCAATCAGTTAATCCAAAAAGAAGATCATTTGCTTTGGAGCTGGTTACTTTTGAGAGTTGCAAAATTATACAACTGGGCTTTTTCTTTATTGGAAAAAAAGCACGACACTCGTTTCCAATTAATTAATCATAGCCTATATCAGTTATACTTCAGTAAGAAACAATTAGCAAAAGAAGTACTTACAGAATATGTATTCCACTACAAAAAAGCCCGGATAAAATTAAAGAATTATCATAATTGGAGGATATCTTCAGAGGTCACAGATATGCCTGCGGACATTTCAAAACAGAGTACACTAATATTATTTTATAACAAAATGTGGGAAATCCCACTCACGTATCCAAAGGAACAAATACCCAAAGACACCCTGATCACATCTGATCAAAAATACCTTGATCAGGCGGATGTTGTTGTCTTTCATTTGCCCACATTAAAAGTAGATTTGGATATGGATATCATAAAAGCGCCACATCAAAAATGGGTAGGATGGACCATGGAATGTGAGGAGAATTATCCCTATATTAAAAGTACTGAATTCATGAGCTTATTCGACTATTGGATGTCTTACCACCAAGGAGCAGATGTCATCATGCCTTATTATGAATCAAATTATCCAGATCGGTTAAAACAGAATAGTCCCATATCTTTCTCTGCAAAGAAAGATATTTGCATGATGATATCCAGCCCATTCAATCAGAGTGGCAGGCAAGAATACTTAAAGGATTTAATGAATGCGATCACAATTGATTCCTATGGTAAATTATACAATAATTGTCAGTTAAAAGAGGACCACGGTCACTCATCCAAAATGGAACTATATAAACGCTATAAGTTCGTTATAGCATTTGAAAACAGTTGTGCTCTAGATTATGTTACCGAGAAATTTTTTGATCCTTTACTAGCGGGTGCTGTTCCCATTTATTTTGGGGCCCCCAACATTGAAGAGTATCTACCAGGAAAAGATTGTTACATAAACGTCAGGGATTTTAAAAGTCCTAAGGATCTGGCAGAACATTTAAATTCCTGTTGCGAAGATCCTGCCTTATATGGGAAATATCAAGCTTGGAGAAAACGGCCTATCTGTCCAGCGTTTATTGAAAAAGCGTTAGTACAACAAATTCATCCTATTATCCGATTATGTCACCTCGTTAAAAAGAATAAGGGAATACCATATAATCCAATAAACAAAGAAGGAAAGTTCGTTCTTTGTAGCTTTGGTGATTCACGCTATAAAAAGAGTAAATATCGGCTACAGGAGCAAGCTGAAGATTTTGAGTGTTTTGACTCTATTTACCTATACGACGAGTCTGATTTGTCAGAATCATTTAGGCATGATTTTCAAGATCACTTGCGTGCAGGTATTCGAGGTTTTGGATATTGGGTATGGAAACCTCGCATCATACTCGATACTTTAAGCAAAATGGAAAATGGAGATGTCTTATTGTATGTAGATATGGGTTGCCATTTGAATAGTAAAGGATTCAAAAAACTGAATTCGTATTGGGAAGAAGTAAAATATAATAAGAGCGGATTTCTTGTTACTCAATTAGAGGCGCATAGAAAAGAATGTTTTTGGACAAAAGGAGATGTATTAGATTACTTTCATATCAGAGGAAGTAAGGATGCTTTTTCTGCACAGTACCAAGCTGGGGTAATTTTTATAAGAAAAGAGTCCCAAACCATTCGTTTTGTTCAAAAATGGTTAGATGTATATTATAAAGATTTCCATTTGGTTGATGACAGTCCTTCTATATCCTCAAATGAAGAAGGATTCATAGAACATCGGCATGACCAAAGTATCTTATCCATATTACTTAAAAAGCATGGTACATCCACAATTCCATTAGAGGATATTTATAGGCCTTATTGGGATTTATCTACCCGATTTTATCCTATACTGTTAAAACGGGATTTAAAATAAGGATTTTCTAAATATAAACGAAACAAGATTTAATATGGAAAGTCAAATCGGCATATCAGTCTTGACCTTTATACCCGAAGGATATAGCTACACCCATAAATTAATAGAAAATATTCTAGGACAGGATTTTCTGGACATCGAATTATTTATCATAAGTGAGGAATCAGATGATACAACAAAGAAAATCATCGAATCATATTCTGATCGTAGGATTATTCATATGACAAATAAGGAGGAAAAAGGGAATCAGAAATATCAATCTTTCAATACAGCTTTTCAAGCGATAACTGGTAAATACGTCCTATTTTTAGATATCAGAAATAATTTGAAAAGCTACTGTCTTCGGGAACTATGGCATTTCTTAGAAGAACATCCCAATGCCTTAGCGGTCTGCTCGGATTATATTTGTAGGTCTTCAAATACATATTATTCTTTACCTCATTCTCATAAAGAATTAAAATTAGCTTTATTAAAAAATGAGGATTATAGTCATTCTATTGTCCTTATACGAACTAATGCATTTAAAATATTAAATGGATTTAATGAACAGTATTTAATCTATTCTGAATATGACTTTTTGTGCCGCTTAGTTTTAATAGGAGAAGTTGCATGTTTATCCAAAGTTCTTTCCTACTACAATCCTAATAAATGGCCAAATCACGAAAAAAGACAAGAGGAATATACAGAAATACAACGCAACTTCCAACTTAATTTCATTAATGCACATTTAAGCACAGGACAGTCTATCATTACAAAAAACGAGATAAGTTCATTAAACATGGGCCTTATTATAGCATATTATACTTATGCTAGATACTACAGAGAAGATTTCTATAATCAATTAGCTAATCGATTATTAGATAGAATAGTATCCAATTTATCAACAACCTTACCTGTTACGCTACAAAACGGCTTATTAGGAGTAGCCTGCGGAATCATTTATTTGATAAGAAATAATTTCATAGAAGGAGATGAAGATGAAATTCTCTCAGAAATCGATCATGTATTATATAGAAATCTTATTGATCTAGAAGAAGAAAGTAAAGTAGACTGGTTCAGTTGGATTTACTATTCAAGGCAAAGACTCTCGGCACAGTTGCAAATATCCGTGGCTTATTTTTGTAGTATAGGTCTATATTTTCTTGTTTAATGCTTAAATGTTTATAAGAAGCATTACCTTTGCACTCATGAGTAAGCAATCAGCATTTGACTATAAGATTCTGGCAAGTTACCTTCTTCCCAAAGGCATACTTGAGTACTTCGACGTTACAGCCGTTAACGAAGACCACACTGGCATTATTGAAGAGACTGGTAATGAGCGCGTCCTTCTTCACATCTATCTTGACGAAAAAGATGCACGGGAAGAAGAGTGGCACGACCTTAAGCCCAATGGTTTCACGGAAAGCCGTCAGGTTAACGACTTTCCTATCCGTGATCACAAGGTCGTTCTTCATGTCAGACGTCGCAGATGGTTAACGGCAGAAGGCAGAAACATAATCCTTGACAGGTACTCGTTGCTTGCTGATAACACCAGCTACTCTAAGGAGTTTGCTGATGTCTTAAAAAAAATATTTGGATACCTACCCGATAACGGCCCGCTCGCTGGGGCTATATTTTAAGGTAGATGGCAATAACCTGGAGCGTGCTTACAAGGATCATCTGAGCGGTTTCCGTAATTGGGAACAAGCCAGTCATGCAGAGGACTGGGTGCTACATCCTAAGAACATAGGCAAACGGCTGGGCATTGACGAGACCATGCTTCACAAAGACCTGATGACATTCTTGACCAACAAAGAAGGGCATGGCAAACGTCACACCTTAATAGCAGCTGTAAAAGGCACTAAGGCCTCAGACATTATCAATGTTCTTATGCAGATACCGCAGGAACAGCGAGAGCAGGTCGAGGAAGTTACCATGGACTTCTCTGACAGCATGTTTGCTGTCGTCACAGAAGCCTTTCCTAATGCAGCCATAGTCATTGACTGCTTCCATATCGTCAAGCGTTGTATCGAAGCAGTGGAGGAACTCCGCCTCAAAGCTAAACGAGAAGCACAGAAAGCACAAAACAAGGAGAAGGCCATGTTCAAAAAGAAACTTGAACAGCTGGTAAAGAGCCGTAAATACTACCGCAAGAAACATCCAAAGAAATACAAAGGCAAGAAGCGTGGACGCAAGCCACAGAGGTTGAACAAACGCTTCAGGCCAACCATGCTTGCCAATGGCGAAACTGTCATAGAACTGCTGACAAGAAGCAAGTATCAGCTGAGTGTGAGTGGTGAGAAATGGACTGACAGGCAGAAAACACGTGCAAAGATACTTTTCAGGATGTTCCCAAAGATAAAGGAAGCATATACTTTGATTTGTAGCCTAAGAAGCGTGTTTAGCAACAAGTCTATCGACCGGGGTACTGCTAAGGTTAAACTGCATGAGTGGTATCAGAAGGTATCAGCTTGTATGTTGCGTGAAGTAAAGGCTGCAAGGGATGCCATCAAGTACAAGGAAGAAGAAGTACTAAATTACTTCATAAACAGATCAACCAATGCTCATGCTGAATCTCTTAACTCTAAGTTGAAAGGCTTTAGAGCACAACTACGCGGTGTGCAGGATTTACCTTTCTTTATGTTCAGAGCGTCCATAATCTTTGGATAACATGATTATATTGCCACGGACTTATGCGACTGTGCCAGACTCTCTTTTGGTAAAATACTAAAACGAGGACTTACAGGAATCAAGTATCAACAGTATCTCATATATATGTTGGACTGCTTACTACGTAGCATACAAAAAAATATTGTACTGCCCAACGAGATCATACCTGAGATCCAATGGATACACTCACAAAAAATTTGTCCTGTAATAACTAAAAAGATTCTTGATCTAATATATAGGGAGTACCAACCTATAGAGAAGAACATACAACCTATAAAAAACAAAAAAGTAGCTTTTATAATTCCACTCCGTGTCGATTCAAAAGAAAGAGCAAGAAATCTAGATTTGCTATTAGATAAATTATCGTCTTTTAAAAATGCAGAGATATGGATTCTTGAAGCGGATAAATATCCTCAGTATTTTTTAAAAAGAAAATATCCTAATTTGCATTACATTTTTAAGGTGGATCATGATCCGATTTTTCATCGCACAAAATATCTAAACCTATTATTAAGGAAAACCACCTGCGATATTGTTGGCATTTGGGATGCAGACGTATTTGTACCCGAAAGACAAATACAAGATACACTTGAAAAGATAGCCTCAGGAGAAGCTGTCATGGGCTTTCCATATGACGGTCGTTTTATTATACTTTCACCAGAAAAGACTGATATATTTATTAAAGCAGACTCATTGGATATCTTAATGAGTGACTTAAGCAAGCAATATATGATATACGGCTCTCACTCTGTTGGTGGAGCATTTCTAGTCAATCGTGATATTTACTTACGAGCAGGTGGTGAGAATGAGAACTTCTATGGTTGGGGACCAGAAGATCTTGAAAGAGTAAAACGGATGGAAATATTAGGATTACCAATATACAGAAGCCAAGGTGCTTTATTCCATTTGTTTCATCCTAGAAAGGAAAACTCTTGGTTCGCAAACAAAGACGTTGAATTAAAAAATAGATTAGAGTTTTTGAACGTCTGTGGAAAAACTTTCGAAGAATTATCTGAATATATCCAAACATGGTAAATCATAAAAACGACTCATTATGAATAATATACAAACATTAAATGATAAATTGGTAAATTTTAGTGACAAAGATTATCCTTTAGGGATATTTTCTGGAAAAATGGGATTATGTATTTATTTTTACTACTTATCCCGATGGGAAAAAAATGAAAAATACAAATACATAGCAGACAAATATTTAGATGATATATTTGAACAATCGGCAAACTATTCAGACATAACAGTTGAATATGGTCTGTCGGGAATTGGACTTGGCATAAGCATTCTGATAAAAGAGAACTTTATAGAAGGCAACATAAATGAGATTTTAGAAGACATTGATAGTATCATTTTCAAAAGAATTGCTTTTTTAGATTATCAAAAAGTACAAAAAAGAATTTCTAAAACGGATCTTCTTTACCTGTTATACTATTTATATACACGGTTTACAGATTGTAAATATTCTGATAATCAATACATTTTTCAAGAATTAATTATTAAAGTGATCGAAATGCTGAATGAAGACATGCCATCTGATTTTTTCAATGACTATTTTTCTTTTTCGATACAAAATTTTCATTTACCTATTTTTCTATATGTAATAAGGAAAATATATGATTTAGGTATTTATAATAACAGAATCATAAAGATATTAGAAGAACACAGTCAAAAAATTCTTTCTACATATCCCGTCTCAACCGCAAATAAGATTTATTATTTATGTGGGCTTGTTAACATTAAGCCTTGTTTACCTCGTTTTCAAAAGGAGCTAGAACTATTGATTAAACAAATTATAAAGAATATAGATATGGAATATATGTTCAATTCTGAATTTAAAGAACAAGATATATTTCTAGAGAATGGTTTATCCATGGTTTATCTATTACTGCTATATCTAAAAAATGAATATCCAGAATATTGTATAGAATATACGCCTTCATCTTTTTTAGATAGACTACAATCATCAACAGCATGGACAACTCTGTTAGATTCAAAATTCTATTTCCGCTATAACAGTCAATTCATGGCAGGTTTTCCTGGTACTTATTTAGTTATGTCATACATTAAAAAACAACTATCATGAAACATAATTTAAAAGATACAACATTTGTTTTTGTTGTCCGGATAGATTCAATGACCAGACTGGAGAATTTGTTACTCTCCATTGATATTCTAAGTTCAAATTTTGACACAAACATCATTGTTGTAGAATCCTCATACTACAATAATGGGATTTTAGAACGCTTAATGGGAGATAATACTTTATATTATTTCATTCAAGATAAAGACCCTATTTTCCATCGAACAAAATATCAAAATTATATCCTAAAACAAATTACAACAAATTTTATCGGCGTATGGGAAGCAGACATCATCCTAGATCCGAATCTTATTGTAGAAGCCATAGATGAGTTAAGAAAAGGCAATTGTGATTTTGCTTTTCCGTATAACGGAAAATGTTTTGATACATCATCTATTTTTAGAATCCATTATTTACAACACAAAAGCATAGGATTCTTACAAAAAAACACAGATAAAATGAATATGCTTTATTCTTCCTCAAAAGAAGGCAATGCTGTTGGAGGAGCCTTTCTCATTTCAACAGAAAAATATAGACAAGCAGGAGGAGAAAATGAAATGTTTTATGGTTGGGGTGGAGAAGATGGAGAACGTTACTATCGTTGGTTAATACTTAATTATAGAGAATATCGCAGTTCTGGGCCCATATTTCATTTATCCCATCCGAGAGATCAAAACGGAACAATTAGATCTAAGTATCATGAGGACCAAATGATGCATGAATATTTTAAAACTAGGAATTTAACCAAAGAAGAATTAATAAATAAAATTCAGAATTTATGATTACAAAACAGGAAGTTGGATCATCTATCATAACTAATACTGACAATAAAACGTTTATGTACGACTTTTTGGCGAGCATGTTAAATGAGATCTTAATAATATTTGATTTCGAACTTAAAGAATGTCAGTATGTATCTAACAAGAACAATAATTTAACTAATACACAAGAGAAAACTGTCAAATTTAGTCTTGAAGAATTGAAAGAAATTATTCACCCAGAAGACTTTACTTTATGTATAGACATCTACAATTGTATTGAAAATTGTCTATACAACAAAAGTATGCCATTTGATCAACTCAATTACTTTTCATTTTTACTTCGTATAAAAAATTTTTTTTCAAATAAATCTTCTTCCGGTTATTTCATGTCTTTTATCAAATTAAAGCCACAATGGATAAATAATCAAATGAGATATGGAATATGCTTATTATCAGCTTCTATCATCCGAAAACAAAATAGATTGTTAACTGCCCATTACATAAATCATGATTATTCTAGTTTTTCATTTGAAACTAAAAAATGGTCATATTACAAATTTACTCCTCTAACTAAAAGACAAAAGGAAATGCTTTTGTGGGCTCAACAAGGATTGTCATTAAAAGAAACTGCTGAAAAAATGAACGTATCAATCAAAACCATAGAAAATATGCGTTCTATCCTTTATGAAAAGTTAGGTGTAAGTTCTATAGAACAAGCTATTCAATACGTATCTAATAGGAAATTAATTTATTAGGTTTATTTATATTAGTCACTTGATACATTAAATAGGGAAATTCTCTATTGTATTATACTCTACGAATCTGTATTATTGTAATAATATTAACTATTAATATCATTATCGTATGAAAAAAGTAAAAAAACTAAAATTGAATCATCTTTGCGAGAATGTACTTGATGAAAAACAACAACACGAACTAAAGGGAGGGCTTTGTCCTTGTGGATGTGGAAATTGTGGATGTGGTTCTTGGGATGGAACAGGTAGTATGCCCCCTGGACGAAACTCAACTGACGCAGGAAAAGGAAGTGTAAATGCTAATCTTTCTGGTATAGTGAGTCATGGTATATAAAACTTCCATAAAAACTTATATCAGATATAGAATTAAATTATTTAAATAATATAATTCTATATCTGATATATTAACGACACATTCATAATTTCTATTCTAGATTAAATATATGAAGAATAAATGTTTAATAATCTTATTTTGTTTGCTTACAATAAATATCTATTCGATTAAGGCACAATCAAAAACGAAAAATATTCCAGTAGTTGATGTATCCAAGAACTATTCATTGGAGAAACTGAGTCTTCAGGATATGGCCTCAGTAGAATATATTCCGCTGGAAACAACGGATGATATTCTGTTAAGTGGAAATGCTGCTCTTTCGGCGGTTGGTGAGAAATATATCTTGGTTCATGAGTTTCAATTAGGAGATATTTATTTGTTCGACCGACACACAGGGAAGTTGAAATCTCATTTTAACCATAAAGGTGGAAGCGGAATGGAATATAATTGGATCAAGAATGGAACAATCTTGGATGAAAAAGCGGAAGAAATCTATGTTTGTTCCCAGTATATCCAAATCTATTCATTGGAAGGGAAATATAAACGTACACTGAAAATCGATTGCTTTGACCATGATATGAAAATCATTGATTATAACGATGAATCCTTACTTATTTATGATGATGTAGTTATAGATCCGGGGCGGGAAAAACAAACTGCTCAAACGCCTTATCGCTTCGTATCAAAAAAGGATGGTAGTACGCTTTCTACCCTAAATTTACATTTTTCCAGAAGAAATTCCAATGCAGTTGCCCGGCAAAAAGAGAATGGTTGGTATTCATTTCAATTTTATTATCCGCACAACATGCATTACGGATCAGACATTATGATTATGGACCTTTCATGTGATACGCTATATCAGCTTTCAGCCAATAAGAAGTTGACACCAATATTTGCACGCAAACCTTCAGTTTATGCCTCCGAACCGAGAAATGTATGGACACCTTTATTAACCACAGATAAATTCATGTTATTCGGTACTTTTATTCTTGATTTTAATACAACGGGTCGTAAAGGAATAGAATTTATGTATGACTTTAAAACAGGTCAGGTAAAGAAAATATCAATTATGGATCATGAATTAAATTATAGTATCCGCGGACCTCGGGAATGGGATTCCGGTTCGAGTACGGCTATAGCCAAGAATAAGTCAGCCGAGTTTGTTTCTGCTTCTGCCATGCTGGAAGCCTATCAAAAGAAACGATTGAAGGGTAATGGAAACGAAGTCGCCAAGAATTTATTGGAAGACGA
>OLOD01000912.1_pt1 | contig 21031 bp, 20 predicted proteins | sample 1671921 | NCBI WGS metagenome assembly OLOD01 (sample SAMEA3136626, study PRJEB25190) | human gut metagenome | biome: human gut; feature: human-associated habitat; material: faeces | place: Austria | collected 2013
AAGCCACATCTGCTCTTGTCTCGAGCGGTGTCACACGGTTTGTCTGATGGTTCGGTGAAGCTGATACATGGCTTCCCATACAACTCACCGGATAAACCATTGAAGTTCCATACTGGATTTTCAGACGTTCGATTGCGTCAGTATCATCCGAAGTCCATCCCTGCGGTGCGTAGTAAAGCATTCCCGGATCAAATCTTGCCCCACCACTTGCACAGGATTCAAACAATACATGCGGAAAACGGCTGGTCAGGCGCTCATACAGTTCATACACACCAAGGATATATTTGTGGCAGACCTTTCCCTGATACTCTCTGTCATTTCCATTGGAGAACACCTCTGAAAATGTACGGTTCATATCCCATTTGATATAAGATACCGGCACTTCTGCAAGAAGATTTTCCAGCATGTCCCCGATATATTCACGTACCTCTTTCTTAGAAAAATCCAGTACATACTGTGTCCGGCTGTGGCAGATCCGCTTGCCCTGTTCTGCAAGAAGCCAGTCCGGATGCGCCCTGTACAGATCACTGTCTTTGTTTGTCATCTCCGGTTCAATCCAGAGCCCGAATTTTAAACCTTTGGCATTGATCTTTTCTGCCAGCTCCTTTAACGTTCCTTTCAGCTTTTCCTCATTCGGATACCAGTCGCCAAGGGAAGAAGTACTGTCATCTCTCTTTCCAAACCATCCGTCATCCAATACAAAAAGCTCCATTCCAAGATCTGTTGCCGCATCCGCAAGTCCCAGAAGCTTTGGCGCATCAAAATCAAAATAAAATGCTTCCCAGCTGTTGATCAGGATCGGGCGAACCTTATCTCTCCAGGTTCCCCTTGCCAGACGTGTGCGGTACAGCTTGTGAAAGGTCTGGCTCATTCCGTTAAGTCCGGCTTCCGAATATACCATTACCATCTCCGGTGTCTGGAAGGATTCGCCTTTTCCAAGTGTCCACTTAAATCCATTTGGATGGATTCCCATCAGCACACGGGCGGTATCATAATTGTCTACCTCTGTCTGTGCAAGGAAATTTCCGCTGTAAACCAGACTGAAACCGTAGACCTGCCCCTGGAACTCGTCTGCATTTTCACGCGCAAGTGCAAGGAACGGATTGAACTGGTAGCTGCTGCATCCGCGCATACTGTAAATACTCTGGATACCGTAATCCAGCTTATGTCTTCTCACATGGCGCTCTCTCGCCCACACACCGGCAAGATCGATCATCTCATAATCCTTGTCCGGCAGATCCACACAGGCGCTCATTGCAGAAAGAAGTGTGATCTTTTCGTCAGAATCACATTCAAAACGTACACTTCTCGCGATCACCGGAAATGCTTCATAGATCGTATATAAAAGGACAATTCTTGTATTGATACTTGTATCCTCCAAAACCAGTTCCAGAGTCTGCGCCTCATCATCACTTTCTACATAAGTCGCCGGAAGTCCTTCAAGCTTTGGTTTGCCATTATAAATTTTATGCTCTTTATATACAAACTCGACTACATGGCTTCCATTCTCCCGCTCGATCTCATATGCCGGAAAACGCATATCTCCGCAGCCGAAAGTCGGATACTCCTGCTTGATATTCTCCAGTGAGAATGTAGAATTTCCCTCGAAAGCATACGGTGACATATCACGCATTGCATATTCAAAAAGATGGCTGAAATCTTCTCTGTGTGTCAGGCGTTTTCCATAGTAGAGCTGTCCCGGCTGGTCGTTGTCAAGGATCTTGATGATATAGCTGATCTCCTGGTTGTAGAGATGAAACTCTCTTGTTTTTTCATTGTATATGATTGGCATATCGTTTCTCCTCATTCCGTATTGTATAACGTTCATTTTTCCGTATTATCTGTATAGTATCACTGTTGGTTTTTCAGCGTCAATGATTCCTGCGGATAAATTTGTAAAAACGTACACTCAAAAAAGGGACTCTGTCCTTTCCTAAAAGACATCATCCCTTTTCCTTTCTTAGCAGATTTATTTAATTTTCTCTTTGTATTCTTTTACTCTGCACTACTGTCCACTTTCCATCCAAGCGCTTTCTCTACCGTATCGATCAGTACCCGGCTTACTCTTTGTGAACCGTCCATCTGTACATAATAGTAGGTCGCACTGTCGTCCTTGCTTCCCACATAGAATGTAACTGTCTTTTCCTTGTCATCATCCGACGTATCCTTGTAAGTCAGCTCCACCTTCGTCCGCTGATCTTCCGCAAGCCCGTAATTGCCAAGCGTCGCGTCCGTCACATGATAATCTGCACAATCTGTAAAATAGAATTCGGAAAGTGCTGTCATAATACTTGTGACAGTATCTTCCTGATCCTCATTGTCCGCTTCATAGGTTTTTACCTCGTCACCCGGTTTTGTCACAGTCTCTTTTACAAAGTTATCGGATGTAACTGTTACAAAGCTGTCCTTTTCAGCAACATCTGCAAGCCGCCATACCATTTCCGAAATCAGATCTGCCGATACCGTGTACACTTTTTCTGTTCCATTTTCCATGAAATAATAATTTTCTCCTGAAGCATTCCCGATTAGAAATTTATGTGCCTCGCCATCCTTTCCGGTCAGTGTAAGATTATATTCCGGTGAATCAAATCCATAGTCCGAAAGGTCATCCGGATTCTTGATCTCTTTTACCGCCTGAATATCCGAAAATGCATCTTCCATATTTTGCATACTGCTCTCCGTCAGTGCGATCGTGGTGTCCGGCGCATACTCCCAGGTATCATCCTCTTTTACAAAGGACATTTCTTCCCCAGACGCTTCTTTATACTCGATCGACTCCAGCGAATCTGTCTCAAAAATATGCACCACTGCGTTTTCTTTTTTCTTCTCTTCTGCCTCTGACTTAGATGTATTCCATTTTTTCAGCCCGAAAAATGTAATGAGCAGAACAAGCAGTACGAGCAGAAGGATTCCTATTGTCCTTGTTTTTTTCTCCATCTTTTTTCCTCCTGCCTCTTACGCTTTCCGTCTTCTCATCCAGATCACAAATCCAAGGATCAGAATTGCAAGCGGAATAATAAAGATCACAAGGATGCTGAATGCACCTGCATGCATCGGTGTGTTGTTCTCAGTCGAAAGACTCTTCGCTTCAATCGCAACATTGTTTACATTATCAAAATTTTCTGTCACTGAATTTACAAACAAAGTCAGGTTATCCAGTGTCGTCAGCTGATCTGTGATATCCGAGCTGATCATAGATGCAGAAGCAAGCACCGTAAGTCTTGCTGTCTTTGTGTCTGTATCCGTTGCATCACTCTTATCGTCTTCATCCTCGCTGTCCGAATCTGAAGAATCCGCAGAAATCGCATTGGTAGAAACGGCTCCCAGGATATACTGTCCCTGTGTCTGGTCATTTTCAGTCACTGCATATCCACTGTCTGATGTCTGCATAAATGGAGTAACCGTCAGATTATCATTATCCGTATCTGTTTTCTCCATACCAAGTGAATTCAGCAGAAGTACCATCTGATTGCTGATGCCGCTTCCCAGGTCACCACTCAGAGAAAGCTCTGGGAAGATTGCATAATAATTTCCCTGGTAGCATCTCTGGGTATCTGCAATATAACCGCTGACTTTTTTCAGTCCATAATCCGACATAATTCCGTCCAGATTTGGTGTGTCTGAAGTCGTATCTCCAAGGATCAGATAAACCTTTCCGCCGTCACTCAGATATTTCTCAATAATTGTCTTTTCATCATCTGTAATATCCGATGTCGGTGCATAGAGGAACAACAGGTCACAGTCATCCGGGATTTCCGGACTCATACTCAGGTTGATTTCTTCCGTCTCCAGATTATTCTTAGTAAGCAAATCACTTACCAAACTTGAAAATGTCGCTTCTCCGTGACCACTGGTCCGGTAAATCTTGCTTGTTTCCTCGCTGGTTACATAATTGATCGCACTGGTAAGCTGTCCTTCTCCGTCGAAAGAACTTTCACTGGCACTTCCGGTCGTATAATAAGAGTAATAATCGGACTGGATAATATCTGAAAATGAAATCGTTGTAGACTTTCCGGTTGCATCACAGGACACAACGATTACATTCCCATCGGTATTATATTTCTGAAGAACGGACGGATGCAGTACGCTGTCCACCCATTCCACTTTTACTTTGCCGGAAAGCGCCGCATATTTTTTCACAAAAGTCTTGATCCTGGTATCCACAGAATCCTGTTCTGCGATCACTTTCAAATCTACTTTTTTATCCAGCTTCTTCAGCATTTTTGTGGACACACTGCTGATATCGTACAGATTGTTGCTGCTGATATCAATATTTCTTACTTTTTCCGGAAGCTGTCCTGCCACCAGATTGATCACGATCGCGATTGCAATCACGATCACTGCAAGCCCTACGCTGTAAGTTCCGTTCCGGGAAGACTTGCTGCTGAACATTTTTTTGATTTTTTCCATGTCTTCTCCCTCCTAACTCCAACGTCTTTTCTGAATGGACTGCATGGTCAGGAAGATAAATACACCTGCCACACTCAGATACAGGATCAGCCCACTCACATCGAAAAGCTTGTTATATGCTACGTTGTCAAATACATCTGCAAGATACAGCTTCTTCATGATGTTGACCAAAATATTTTCAAATAATGAAGATTTTACAAAGCTTACGATCACAACCGCAACAACTCCGATCGCTTCGATAATTCCTGCAATCATCCAGTTTCCTGTCATCCGGTAAATGATCAGCGCTGCAATGGTAACGAGTACCACAATACCGATCATGCCGCTTGTAGCTGATGTCGGGAGGAAATTGATCAGTCCTCCCCAGAGATAGATCAGAAGCAAAACGCCAAAGGTTGTTACTGCCGCAATGATCTGACTTTCTGTGAGTGACGAAAGAAACATTCCGATTGGCAGAAACTCGCATCCTAGCAGGAAGAACATCAGGATCGACAGATAATCCACCTTCAGATACGCCGTTCCAAAGCTCTTAATGATAATTGGGAAAATGCAAAAAATCAGGCACGGTATCGCAAATACCGTCACCATCGCAAGGTATTTCCCCATCACGATATCAAATAATTTTACCGGTACGGCAAGCAGAAGCTGGTCTGTCTTGTTCTTCCGTTCCTCCGCAAAGGAACGCATGGTGAGCATCGGGATAATGATGATCAACACGTAGTTGATATTCATCAGAACATATGAAAAATAGGGATATCCCGAATTTAAGTTGTACGCCATAAAATAGATTCCCGTGAAGATCACAAGGAAGGCGATCAGGACATAGCCTGTCATTGATTGAAAATAGGATTTTAATTCTCGTTTATAAATTGCTGTCATTTTCGAGATCCTCCTTTTCATCCTCACTTGTCGGAACGGCATTTTCTTCCGGCTCTTCATCCATCTCAGTCAGCTCGTTCTCTTCTGCCTCTTCCTGCGCATTTTTCTTGCGCCGCTTTACCATCCGGCCTTTCTTTTCGCCGTCCTTCATCGCTTTTGCTGCTGCAGGTGTGCTTCCCTGCGTCAGCTCCAGGAAGACATCCTCCAACGTCGTGCGGCTGTGATACAACATAAGTAACGGGCAGCCCTCCTGTGCAAATGCCATAAATACTGTTTCCCTGATATCCTTTCCATCCTTCGGGAACAGACTCACTTTTACCGTTCCTTCTTCTTTTCCGTGTTCCACGGATGCCTTCTGCACATTACCAATTGTGCCGATGACTTTCCGTACCGTATCTTCATTTCCCTTTGCCAGGATTTCCACAGTCTGCTGATTCATCAGAAGCTTTTCCAAATTCTCCGGTGTATCACTTGCCACCAGTTTCCCTTTAGAAATAATCATAATATAATCACAGACTTCCTGGATCTCTGCCAGAATGTGCGAGCTCAGGATCACGGTATGCTCTTTTGCCAGCTCGCGGATCAGTTCACGGATTTCAATGATCTGCTTCGGATCCAGTCCGACCGTCGGTTCATCCAGAATGATGATCTCCGGGAATCCAAGGATTGCCTGCGCAAGTCCGACTCTCTGCTTATAACCTTTGGACAGGTTCTTGATCAGCCGGTCCTGTACATCCATGATCTTCACCATCAGCATGACCTTCTCAATCTGCTCTTGCCGTTCCGGTTTTGGGATCTTCTTCAATTCCGCTACGAACTTCAGGTATTCATTCACCTTCATATCCGTGTAAAGCGGTGGCATCTCAGGCAGATAACCAATACATTTTTTTGCCGCCTCCGGTTCCTCCAGTATATTGTGCCCGTTGATCAGCACTTCACCTTCTGTGGCGCCAAGATAGCCTGTCATAATATTCATCGTTGTGGACTTTCCGGCACCGTTCGGTCCCAGAAATCCATAGATCTGCCCGGTATCTACAGTAAAATTCAAATGATCTACAGCCAGATGTGAGCCGTATTTCTTTACAAGATTTTTTACCTCAATCAATGTTGTTCCTCCTGACTACAAAATTTCATGCTTTTCAATTATACGGATGATTTGTGAAACTTCTGGGGGCAATCTGTGTTCATTCTGTGTTTTTTCTGTAAAACTGTGAACTGCAAAAGTGTACCACCTGCCCGATAATAATAGAAATACCGATATCTGGAATCAGCTTTTCCACATATCGGTATTTTATATTTTTAAATCATTTTTTACCCGAAAAAGACTTTTTTATATACTGGGCAGATTTCACTTAACTTGCGATTATCCACACCAGTCAGGCAAGGAATTCTTCCAGAATTTCCCGGATTCTTGCCTCTTTTGTCGGCTCCAGCTTTTCGCCGGTATCTTCTTGCTTAAATCTGGAACCGGCTGTATCTTCCATCCGTGCTCCGGGCTGCTGCGTCCGCATTTCATCAGCCTGATTTGCATTCGCCTGTCCCACTTTTGCTACTGTCTGCACGGTCTGTTGCATTTGTCCATCTTCTGTATACCGTTTTTCGTTCGCAGAAACCGTATTTACCGTAGCTGCGCTTGCTGGCACGGTTTCTTCTGAAAATGGTCTTTGCACCTGACCAGAATGCGCCGCTTCATTTTCCTCCGCATCCATTTTCTCCGGAATCTCATCCGCTCTCTGAACCGTAACCTGGATTTCTTTCTGATTGGTCTTCTCATAGCGATGAGCATATGTATTTTCCAGAAAATCTACCATATAGGTTTTCGCTGCCTCCAGCTGATAGGCATCATCCGCAAGCATCCGGAGTAGAAAGAGCGCCAAAGCTCCCATACCGCCCAAAATACCATATCTGTAAAGTCCCTGTTCCCTCTCCCCCGCTGCATAAGCAAGCGCTGTTCCTGTGGCTCCAAAGATAAGGCAGAGCCAGATGCTCCCCTTCGCCCACTGCCTCCAGGTATGCAGCCTCACGCCAAGCACCCGGTATTCATACAAATATTTCTCTACAAATGCACCAACATTCTGTACTTTATCACTCACCATACACCCATGCTCAAATTTTGCCCTTACAAGCCGCATCAGCGGATGATTGCTTTTACTCATGTTACTTGCTGCTCTTACCAGCTTTTTCAGTGAAATCCCGGTAATCAGTCTTGCAATCGCGCCGATCCCGATCATCACTCCCGTCAGAAAAAATACCGTTTCTCTCACCACGAACATTTCCAACATAAAAAGAATCCTCCTTCTTAGATTTACCGTCATTATACCGTAAACCTCCGAATTTGGATTCCCTAATCGTTCGTCACAATCCGACATCCTGTCTGGAAAATGACGTTGCTTTTCTGTTTTACTTTGCTGCCTTACGCATTACATTCTTTCTACAAGACCTTTGACAAGCCCTACATAATGGGTGATTGCCATCTTCACAAACTCCGGATAATCCATCGTTGCACTGTTGTCAGCTTTGTCCGAAATTGCACGAATAATGACATACGAAACTTTATTCAGATATGCGGTCTGCGCCATTGCTGCGCCTTCCATCTCCGCACACTTTCCATCAAATGTCTTTACCAGATATTCCTTCTTTTCCTTGCCGGAAATAAACTGATCTCCGCTGAGCACTCTTCCGGTAAATGTCTGAATGTCCGGATTCACTTCTTTGTTTACTTCCACTGCCAGCTTCACAAGCTTCTCATCTGCCGGAAAAGAAAAGGTATCCATTCTCGGAATCTGTCCTACCGGATCGCCAAGCATACTTACATCCATGTCGTGCTGAACTGCATCTGTAGAAATCACGATATCCCCGATGTTGATATCTGCATCCAGAGAACCTGCCACACCTGTATTGATCAGCGTATCCACACCAAAACAGTCAATCAGAATCTGTGCGCAGATTCCCATGTTGACTTTTCCGATACCACTTCTTACAACTACAACTTCCTTGCCGCTCATAATACCTTTGACAAAAGTCATTCCGGCACGTTCCATCGTATCCTGAACTTCCATCGATTCCTTTAAGATTGCAACCTCTTCATCCATTGCTCCGATAATTCCTATCATTTGAAAATCCTCCGTTTTTCCTACATATTGTTTTTATCTATATCTATAGATTTCCCTTCAAAATTACAATAGCTATTATATCAGATTTCTTATAATATGCACTAGCATTTTCTTATAAGGCTGTGTTATAATCATTGAAGCAATTTTATAAGGCACAATAATAGTATAAATATAAAGGAGGACTATACTCATGGAATTTACACCACACGGCGTCTGTTCTAAGAATATTCACTTAGAAGTAGATGAAGCTGGACGTATTCATAATGTTGAGTTCACAGGCGGATGTAACGGTAACTTACAGGGCATCGGACGCCTCGTTGAAGGAATGGATATTCACGAAGCAATTTTACGTATCGAAGGTATCAAATGCGGATACAAAGCAACATCCTGCCCGGATCAGCTTTCACTTGCTTTAAAAGAATATTTAAGCAATAACCAGTAATCAAATAATTTTTTCGCAATTTTGCGTCAAAACAAGCAGGTCAGGAATTATCCCGACCTGCTTGTTTTGGTCTAATTCAGTTTAACATTAGTTAGGCTTCTTGCTTGCTCTGATGTTCCATACTCACATACTTCACGACCAGGTTGTATTATTTGGTCATATGCTTTCTGTCCAATCAGAAAATACGTTTATTAGTTGTGGTCTTTACAGTTCTGTTCGCCCTCATATCAGTCTGCAAGACCGGAGATGTTGAACTTTATCAACCTGCAATTCAGACAGGTGTTAAAAGGAATCTTCCCATCTCCCTCCCTCATATTGTTCCCTTGTCCTTACTTTCGCTAACTGCCGCACCGGTTGATAGTCGTATGAATATTTTATAAAAAATATTTTTGGTTTGGTGGTGCGGGGTGAGTTAGGGTGGGTAAGGGGTTGGGATGTTTGGTTTGTGATTTTTAGATGTAAATGCCGTTGGTGAATGATCCGCTTACATCTGAGTTTGCGTAATGGGTACAATATACTCGGTAATAGTATCCCGTTGGTACAGATAATGTCTTGCTTGAACTTACATAAATTGAATTATAATTTGTTGTCGTCCAAGAAGTGTATTCTCCCCATTTACCATTAACCAGCCTTTCTACCCTGACGACTACCGTAATCTTGGAAACCGTTTTCTGCCCTACCGTATTTCCCCCCGCTGCAATCATGCCTGGTCCGGCTTTCGTAATCGTCGATGAACCACTTTTCAGATAGATTCCTCTTGACATTGCACCTACCGTTACCTCCGATGATTCATCATGTGTAAGATATGATCCATCTACACATTCTTGATCATCTGCTGCACTGGCTACCCCCTGTACATTAATAGCCAATATACAGACCATAACCATTGCCATAATCAACGATAAAATTTTGTTTTTTTTCACCTTTCGCCTCCTCTCTACACTATATAGACAACTGAAAGCGAAAAAACTCACGCCATTTTTAGAAAAAATACAAATTTTTTAAAATTTTTTTAAAATCCTCTTCATCCATAACTGCATTTAACGTATAAAAAACATCTTGATATACAAATTCTGCTGTATTCTCTTTACTTTCATCAGGCAATTTATATTGTGTGAATCTAATTTCATTACCGCCTTCTTTAATCAGCTCTTCTTTAATTTTTTCATCTTCTATATCATATCCATGTGACTTTTCTTGATAATTAACTACAATTTGATATTCCAACGTTGTATTTTCATTTGCAAAAATTAAACATACTCTGTTTAATTTTTTATCTATATCACTATGCACTAATGACATATTATCTGGTTTTCCTTCTAATCTGACAACATCAACACCCAAACTTTCCTTTATTTCTTCATATACTTTTTCTTCATCATTATTAGATATTTCATTCTTATCCCCATCCTCTCTCTCCGTATCTACCTGTGTCATCTTCCTATCTCCGATAGTCTGCGTCCACAGTTTCCCAAAGAACGGCGTCCCACCAATACTCACCATACTCCACATCATAGCAAGCACAGCCACGATCGCCACGATTCCATATACCTTCCAGTGCCGTTTTCTCTTCTTAACTTTCTTCTTTCCGGCTTCCTTCTCGGTCTCTCCGTTCGTACCGTCGTCACTTGCTTTATTACCTGTTTCATGCTTCACATGCTCAATTGGCACAACATTATCTATATAACTGTCACTCTCCACATCTTTCTTAAGATGATCCTTCATATTCTCCCCGCCGCTAAGTGCCTGAACCTCTCGTCCGAGACGGATTGCCTCCTTGTCGGCATCTGACAGTTTTTCATATGCTTTCTGCTGTTTTTCATATTCTTGGATTTTACTCCACATCTTTTCATCCAGGTCTTCTGGAAAGGAAATGTCCTGCAGTGATTCGTCCGAGTCCATTTCTTCCATGATTTCCCCGGCTTCTTTTTCCAGTTCAGCTTTTAAAAGCTTACCCAGATTATCTTCATGTTTTTCCATTTTAAACCTCATTCTTTTGGATTTCTTTTCCCTTTAACTTGACCTTTTTCCTTCACCTGTTTAATATTATGATATCAGGGCAGTCTCTCTGCCTGTATCAACTGCGAATCTTAATTCGCACCATCAATGGGAGGATTTTTATTATGAAACGCATCATTCTGACCGGCGGAGGTACTGCCGGACATGTTACACCTAATATTGCACTGCTTCCCCGTCTTCGGGAACTGCAGTATGACATACATTACATCGGTTCTTACAACGGTATGGAAAAGCAGCTGGTTGAACAGCAGGGAATTCCATATCATGGTATCTCTTCCGGTAAGCTCCGCCGGTATTTCAGCCTTCAGAACTTTACGGATCCGTTCCGCGTCCTGAAAGGCTTCAGTGAAGCCAACCGTCTGATCAAACAGTTAAAACCGGATGTAATTTTTTCAAAAGGTGGATTTGTAAGTGTTCCTGTTGTTATTGCCGGAAAGAAAAACCATGTTCCTGTTATCATTCACGAATCGGATATGACTCCGGGACTGGCTAATAAGCTTTCCATTCCTTCTGCTGCAAAAGTATGCTGTAACTTCCCGGAAACTTTAAGTTCCCTTCCTCAGGATAAAGCTGTCCTTACCGGATCCCCTATCCGTCAGGAGCTTTTCACCGGAGATAAAGAAAAAGCCCGCGCTTTCTGTGGTTTCAAGGAAGTAAAACCAGTTATCCTGATCGTCGGAGGAAGTCTTGGCGCAGTCGCAGTCAATAATGCAGTACGCAAGATTCTTCCTGAACTGTTAAAAGATTTCCAAGTTGTTCATCTCTGTGGTAAAGGCAAGCTCGATGAAAAGCTCACCGGTCTGAACGGCTATGTTCAATTTGAATATATTCAGGATGAACTGAAAGATCTCTTCGCCCTTGCCGATGTTGTAATCTCAAGAGCAGGTGCAAATGCAATCTGCGAATTGCTTGCTCTTCGCAAACCAAATCTTCTGATTCCACTTTCAGCTAATGCAAGCCGTGGTGACCAGATTCTGAATGCCCGTTCTTTTGAACGTCAGGGATTCAGTATGGTTATGGAAGAAGAAGAGCTTACAGATGAAAAGCTTCTCGCAGCTGTCCACAAGCTTTATGATTCCCGTGAAGACTTCATAAATGCAATGAATCAGTCTTCTCAGCAGGATCCGATCAAGACAATTATCGGTCTGATTGAAGATGCTGCTTCCAAATAATTTTTTAACAACAGTTATTTACATTGTTCAAAAACAGGTGCCGGAACGACACCTGTTTTCTTTACATATCCATCGGTGCTATTTTGTGTAATCATCAGAATTGTAATGTATCTTTACCCATTTTCTTGCTCTGTACAGTACACCCGTCAGTGCTTGGATACTGATCCCCATAGATTCAGCCACATCTTTTTGTTTTCTCTCCAGACAGTAAACCATGGTAATTGCTTCGTACCAGTTTTCATTTTCTTCGTACAATGCATCCAGAATCGTCCATCCATAACCCACTTTTTCTTTTTGTAAAATTTTGTGGAATACATGCTCCTCTGCACTTTCCGCATATTCCTTCGAGTACAGATCCGAAAACAGCTCAATATCTGCCTTCGGACATTCTCTTGCCCGCTTCTTCATATAATTGATAGCTGTATTTTTCGTTGTTGTTACCAGCCATGCTGCCATGTATTCTTCATCCACTGTATCAAAGTGTGTATATAGTTTTAGAAAAACCTCCTGGAATATCTCTTCCGCTGACTCTTTGTGACTGCCAGAATAATCCATTGCTATCCGATAAACGTTGAACTTATTTTTATAGTACACGTTCTCGAATTCCTTTTTATTCTTATTCTGAAAACTCACTCTAGTACCTCACTATTTTATTTTTCTTTCAGTTTTTCCAGGATTTCATCCCGATCTTCATCTGTAAGTTTACCCGGTTTCCAGCCGAATCCGCTCTTGTCATTTTTATATCTCGGAATCAGATGCATATGGAAATGGAATACGGTCTGACCGGCCACTTCCCCGTTATTCTGTACGATATTATATCCGTCACATCCAAGTACATCTTTTAATCTTGTTGTGATCTTCTTTGCAAGCTTAAATGCTTTTCCTGCCAGTTCTTCATCAATAGAATAAATATCTGCCGCATGTTCTTTTGGCAGGATCAGTGCATGTCCCTTTGTCGCCGGTCCAAGATCCAGAATTACTCTGAAATCATCATCCTCATATATGGTTGCAGATGGAATTTCTCCATTTGCGATTTTACAAAAAATACAGTTCTCATCCCTCATGTTTTTTCCTTCTTTCTACATTTTCTTCGATTAATCTCGAATTTGTTTACGAACCAGACTTTCAATGATAAACTACAACTACTTTATATCATGGAAAGGATGGTCGTTACCATGCCATTTACTGCAAATGATTATGAAAAGTTACATCAGCTTATGAATTCCAGTCCGGAAATTCGTGAATTACTTCAGAAACTCCTGGATTCACAGCAATATACAATCAGCAAGATCAGTCATGAAGTTCGCAATCCACTGACGCTGATCTACAGTACCTTTCAGCTCATAGAGTCCAGTCACCCTGAAACCAGAGATTTCAGCCACTGGTCAGAGCTTCGCGAAGACATCGAATACACAATCTCTCTGCTGCAGGAGCTGTCTGCCTATAATAACAGTGAACATCTGCATCTGAGCACGTTTTCTGCACAGGACTTTTTGGGACAAATCTGCCTGTCCTTTGCCGCCTCCTGCGTAGATACCGACATTGGATTCTCTTCTCTGATAGCCCCTGATCTTCCATCTCTGACGGCCGACAGATTAAAGCTGCATGAAGCGATTCTCAACCTTTTAAGAAACGCCCGTGAAGCCATTTCGTCTGCCGGTTCAATCCGTCTGGAAGCAGTCCTCAAAAATCAAATGCTTCAGATTACCATATCTGATACCGGATGTGGAATCTCACCGGAATATCTCGACACGATTTTTGATCCTTTTGTCACTTACAAACCAGACGGCACCGGTCTTGGTCTTGCCATTGTCAGCCGGACAATCACAGCTCACGCCGGAACAGTAACAGTTACTTCCTCCTGTGGAAAAGGCACTTCTTTTTTGCTTTTGTTACCAATTACATAATCATTTTTATTATAAAAAACACGTAATTGTTTTACAAGTACTTCTTTCCATAAACTGGAAAATGTAGTAAAAAGAAAAACATGTCCTATCTTACTTATTCCTCTGAATCATCCGCCATTATCTCATCCCATTGGGATTCCCGTTTTTTTCTACGTTTCTGAAGGCGCTGATTCAGAAATCCCCAGACGCTCTGCCTGTCCTTTACAACCTGCCCTTTCATTTCCTGTTCTGCAATCCAGTCATCCAAGATCAGTTCCTCCTGCAGATCATATCCTGCTTTTTTCTCCGGCTGTATACTCTCCATTTCATTCTCCTTTTTCTCCAGTATCCGCTCCAGCGCATACTCAATATTATAATTTTCTTCCATTGAAGCCTTATGTAATTCATATGCCAGATAGACTGCCTCTTTCTGTTCATAATCTGTCTCCCTGACAAAATACTCTGTAAGCTCATGAAACTTTTCCAGAATATTACCTTCTAGTCCCGGACAATAACAAAAGTAATAGATTTCATCTGATACATAAATATGTCCCGGATCCAGGCTCAGACAGTTCACGTCCAGCAGATAATTCTTCACTGCATAAAGCACCTGGATAAACTGTCTCATAAATTTTTCCAGATCTGCAAATTTCCAGTGCTCTTTTTCTCCCTTTGCCTTCACGGATATCTTCCCACTGATCTCGTAGCGGTACTGGCTTTTATCATCTTTTCCCTGCCCTCTTACCGATAAGAGTCCGGGAATCGCATTTTCCATCAGCATCCGCATCTGATAATCTTCTTTATATAGCTCATCTGTTTCCAGAATCATCCAGGCATGATGTAAATCTCTTTCGTACTCTTCTCTCATTCCTCCTGGTCCCTTTCTACAATCTCCTGCAATACTTTTTTCCTGCGTATTTTTTCCTCTGGCACGGTCAGTGCCGCACTGCGTTTAACAGATACGCGCATTTTTCTCTTTTGCGCTCCTGCTGTCACTTCAAATTCATCTTTTACTACCACAGTTTCCACCGATACTGTATCAAAAAATATCAGTTTGTTTTCAATTCTTTTCTGAAAATACTGCTCCATTTTTCCATCTTCTATTTCCTTTTTCCATCGCCATTCTTCACTTCCGACAATCGCGGTCTCATATGCCGCCCCACCGATAATATTTTTATCATGGTAATAAAAAAGTGCGAAAATGACTGCCATCCAACAAAGCAATACTACCGGCATTAGATACGCCATCTCAACTACGGTACTTCCTTTTAGCTTTACCATATAAATGTCCCCAGATAGCCGATCAGAAGAAAAGGATAAAACGACATTCTTGTCGTCCGTTTCCATTTTCCGCTCCAAAGACCTGCTCCTGCTGCCATCGCAGCCACAAGAAATGCAAGCATCAGCATTCCAAGCAGATTCCAGATCCCAAGAAAAATACCCATATTCAGGATCATCCAGCTGTCTCCGTACCCTATTCCCTCCTGTGACCATTTCGATATCATGAGAAATACAATTCCACATCCCAGTCCGGCAACCCATACACTCCAATGCATCCGTCCAAATAACGCACGGTACAGAATCGCCGCACAGCTTCCTGCGAGCAGATATTCTGTCGAGATTTTCTGATATTTTATATCCTGTGCTGCTCCGAATCCTAAAAAAAATAATCCTGCCAATTTTGCTATTTTCCACCACATTTTGAACATGCTCCTTTTCCTTTTACTTCTGACAGCGGAACTGTATAAACTTTTCTCTTCAGTCCGCTGCATGATAATGAAGTATGATAACGATCCCCGTAATCTGTGACATAGCAGTTGTCATCATTTCCCGGCATCCATCCACACCGTTCACACAAATGATAAATTCCTCCACTGCTGTTTCTCAGTTCCCCTAACTGTGTTTTCGCAACACTGCGCACGGACGGTTCCAGATAAGTGCACTGATAATTCCGGTGATATACGATCCCTGTTTCTGTCACATATACAAGTTCATTATCTCCAATTCCTGCTTCGTAGGTCTTTACATAACCGGTCCATGTCTTCATCCTCATTTTTTCTTTATAATGCAGTACCGGAATATGAAAGACAGGAACCGGCAATTCTACTTCATATTCTGCCGTCAGTTCCAGCACTCCCATTCCCGGTATCGCCCAGGATCTTTTACAGCTGACTCCTCCGCTTCCGCCAACAATCATACTTCGATCCATTCTTTCTTTCCCGACCGCATTTACAAGATCTGCATGCAGACTTATCGGGTTCAGCACCGGAATTTCTGCAAAACTCTCTGCCACCTGCTTTCCTGCACTCTGCAGTCCGCATCTTACTGCAGACTGGATGCTTCTGAGCTCCAGCATCCAGATCAAACTCACCGCCGCATATAGGAACAGCGGAACACAAAGTACAGCTTCTACTGTTACCGAGGCAGATACAGATGCCTTTTCTTTGACACAAGATATGGCGATCAAATCAGGTAGAAAATCAAATCCTTCCTCCTTTCTGCGAATATCAAATATGTGTTTGTAATTCAATATTTTTCTATACATCATCAAAGGAATTTTATTTATTATTTCGATTGTCCTCAGAAAAGACACCTGTATCCACCTCCTAACATTTTCATTTTTTGTTACTGATATTGATATAAAATATGATACTGATACCGGATTCCTCTTCTCAGATAACATGTCATGTCAAAGTCTGCTCCTGATACGCAGGCATCTGCCCGAAAAAACGTTTTCTCCATTCCGGATCGCAGATTCATTTCCACCAGATCCAATGCTCTCATCGACAGTTCTTCCTTTGATTTTAAAACCAGCATCATTTGCAGATACTGCTCATAAGAATTTCCCTCTTCTGTCTCCTTCCCTTCCGGAATACTTCTGTTCTTTGCCAGTTCAAGCAGACCATCCAGCGTCAGATTCCAGCTCTCCTTACTCTTTACAGCCGGAACCTTCTTCCCTGCCAGAAGCGTCTTAACATCCGTAAGGCTTTCTCCATAAGCCCATGCAAGAAGCAGCGCATGCTTGATCACAGGTCCGATCTCCGGTGAAAGAAACACCGCACTCAGTGTCGTTGCAAGGGTATCTACCTCCATTTGCATGTCCTTATCGGTCAGCAAATATCCATAATTCACTGCAAATCGAAGGATTCGGATTCTCCCGATCACATATTCCAGATTGTCCTTGTCGCTCGCCTTTCCTCCTAACAAATACTCCATCTCATAGTCCAGTACCGTATTCTTTTTCTTATTTGCAGCATTGCCAAACTTATCCATAAGGTACAAATTGAAAAAAATGGTATCTCCGGCTCCATTATCTTTTTCCTTCATGGTTCCGTATCCCTGCCTGAGCTTTCGGTTCGATACAGTCTCTTCTGACTTTACAGCTTTCGATGACAGCGTAAATCCTTCCGGGCTGACCAGATTTAACAGTGCTTGCGCCTGTATATCCACAATATCCGCCAATGGATTATTTTCTGCAGGAAGTTCTTCTTTTTCACTTTCCAGCATCTGGTCAAGTTCTTTACTCGTCTCTATATTCTCTTTCCCATATTCATTTGCTTTCAGTTCCTGCTCCTTCCATTCGGATACCTTTCCCGTCAGATTCTCTATCGCCGCAGCTCCTGTCTTCATTTTCTCGTATTCAACCGCCTGCCGCAGAAATTCTTTCCCATTCTGGTCTGTCAGATAACGGATTGCCGAAATCTCTGTTTCTATATTTTCTGCCCCGTAAAAGGACAGTCGGTTTAAAATATTTTCTTCAGACATTGTTCCGGATTCATAACTGCCTTCTATTGCAAAAATACCATATCGCTCCAGAAGATCTTTCTGATATTCTGCAAACGCAGATTCCACTGCCCTGCCTGCGTCTGCTCTTCTCTCATTCTTTGCCAGCTGGATCGAGGCACTTTCCAGCAAAGCCCCAACCAGAGTAAGAAGCAGAAGAAAGACCAGGCTTAGAAACACAGTAATCTCTCCCTTTACCATTTTTTTCATCTCTGTACACACTCATTTCTGAAATAAAATTTTTATTTTAGATTCCTGAACTTTCATTCGTTATTTTTTCAAATATTTTAGTTACAAGTTCATTAAGCTGTTTCTTAAAAATGATAACCAGACCGATAATGACGACCAGTACAAGGATCAATTCTACCGTTGATATCCCGTCTTTTTCCGTCAGAATCTTCTGAATTCTGATCCATCCTGTCCACAGCTTCTTTTTTACCGCCTTCATTCTCTCACCTCCTACACCTGGATCGACAAAAATGCCGGTACAACTACGATCGTAATCACGATGATCAGCATCAAAAGCATTGGGATCAAAAGTCTGGTTCCTGCCTCTTCTCCCAGCTGTCTCGCCCTGCTCTTTCTGTCCTCCAGTGCCTGTACTGCCTCCATACGAAGCATTTCAGAAATTCCTTTTGCACCCTTTTTCAGATTCTGTGAAAGAAGTGCTCCCATTTTCATATACGGAATCAGATCACATCTTCTTGCAAATCTTTCATAACATTCCATCTCCGGAATCCCACTTTTCATTTCCTGCCAGGTTTTCCAGATTTCTTCATATGCTTCTCTTTTTCTTCCCGTTTTTCCCCTGGTAATCCCATAGTCTTCCGCAATCCTTTTCCACACATTTTTTGCTGTCATTCCGGCACCGGTCAGCATCGTAAACTCTGTGATAATTTCCGGATAATCCAGCATCATCTGCTCTTTTCTCGTCTTCTTCTGATTGTTTTCTTTCTGTATTTCTCTTCCGACAAGCAGAATGCTTATCGCCATTCCGAGCATCAGAATCGGAATCACTTTTGAATCTTTCTCCTCTGTCCAGGCAATTTTTCTTCCGTCCAGACTGGGTGGCAGTGTAAGATATGCTTTCTGCCTCGTAGCACTGTCCTGTAATCTTACCAGTTCCAGAACCCGCTCTTTCGTGGAAAGCGTTTTCTCCTGTCCTGCAAAAATAACCAAATCCATCTCACACGGATATACCTTATCTTCATAATGCAGAACTCCGGTAATATTCATCCCAATCCCCTGATTCTCAGGATCTTCTTCCCGGATTTTTTCCTGATCCAGTCTCCCAAGCGAATCCATTACATCATATCTGCTAAGTTCCCAGGAAACCGAAAACGGAAAATCGTCTAATGCTGTTACCAGATCCAGATCTGTCTTTATATGCGACAGATCCTTATTTTCCCCGGAAATCACTTTTGCAAGCTCTTTCCTCGCTTTCTGAAACTCCTTTTCCAGCCGCTTTTCACTGTAAATCTTCGGTGACACACGAATTTCTATATCCTGCTTTTTTTCTCCTTCAACCTGCATAGAAAGCGCCGCTTCTTTTTGTCCTTCCCCGTACCCGTTCCGCTTTATCTGCATGGTTTCAGAGTTTTCCGTCCCTGTCTTCTGCACGATTTCCGACAAAAATGCCAGACTTGTCACCGCCAACATCAAAAAAAATATCTGCCTGAGAAGCCTGTCCCATTTTCTGAAAAGTGATTTCTTCTTGAAATACATCCATGCACAAGCTCCGAGAAAGAAATACATTCCGATACAAAACCACATTTCTATACCTCGATTTCCACAATCTTACATCCAAGTTTCCAGGCAGCAATGTAAGTTCCAAGACAAATACTCATAAAAGCCGCTCCTGGCAGATTCCCGTATAGCCCCGCCATAAATTCCGGAAAGCTCAGACGCATATAACCAATAATTCCCAAAGGGATCACTGACATGATCTGAAATTCCATTTTTTTCGCTGTAATTACGGTATCGATTTCTCTTTTCACTTCCGCTTTATCACCAAGTTGTCTAACCGCATTTTTAATGATCAGAATACTGTCGCCTCCGCTCCTCTTTGCCAGGGAAAATACAGTGACAAATGTATCCACCTCCGGAAGTGCTACCCTTGCAGCAAAATCCTTCATCCAGTTCGTTATGCAGGAGACAGAGTAGCGAGTCTCACAACATTCACAGCCTGAAAAGAGTTTTGCGCAGGCTGACCGCCATCCCATCAATGATACATCCTCCGCACAAACTGGATAAACCTTTGTACCGCCGGCAGCTGATATTTCCCGCGCATATATCCCATATACACAGTATGTGAAAATGTTTCCTGCGAGATCAGCGGACGGATGCAGATGTCATCCCTGTGGATCGTATCCACGTCTGCGACAAGGGCTATCCCAAAGTCTTTCGCCACGAGCGATGCAATTCCGTTTTCATCCGGCGATTCGCAGATAAAATTCGGGAGCACACCATGCTCCTTAAAAAAATTACGCGTATATTTTCCGAGACCGGAATGCCTTGCATATCCAAGAACCGGGTATTTTTGAAAATCTCCGGCCTCAATCTCATCTTTTTTACAGAGAGGATGTCCGATAGGAAGGATCGCTACAAGGTCCTGCTTTATAATAGGAATAAACTCAATATTTGGTTCATTTGCAGAGTAAGAACCAAAGATCAGATCATAAGAACCTTTCTTTAAACCTTCTATATTCATGGAAGTGATATCCTGAAAAAAGTGAAATGTAATATTTTTATTCTGCTCTAAGGAAAGAAATGAGCGGACAGTATTCGGAATAAATTCACGTGCAAGCGGGGAAACATAAGCAATATCGATATGTCCGCCGTTGGTTGCAATCTGCTGCATTTTATTGGAGGCACGTGTCACATCGTCTAAAATCTGCGTGACATGCTCTAAAAAAATCTCACCGGCTTTTGTGAGTGTCACATTGCGCCCGCGTTTTTCGAAAAGTGTGACGCCGAGCTCATTTTCTAAAGCGGTGATGGAACGGCTTAAACTTGGCTCGGAAATGTTTATTTTTTCTGCCGCCTGATTGAAGTGCTGAAGGACGGCTGCCTGGTAAAAATAACCCAACTGATTGAGTGTCATGTATAGATCTCCTTATAAATGATAGATAATATCTATGGATTATAAAATAAAAACCTTGTTTTTGTACAGATTATATCATAATTAATACATTAAAGCTACTAAAAAAGCATGAAATTAGCATTGGATGTATTAAAAAAAGCGTTGTATAATAAATATATCAGAGGTTGTTAAGTTTTTAACAAAGCGGGCAGGTAATGTTAAAAACATGAAACTAATAAGAAAAT
>OLOD01000914.1_pt1 | contig 20965 bp, 20 predicted proteins | sample 1671921 | NCBI WGS metagenome assembly OLOD01 (sample SAMEA3136626, study PRJEB25190) | human gut metagenome | biome: human gut; feature: human-associated habitat; material: faeces | place: Austria | collected 2013
TACTTATTTCAACTAAGTTATCATGAACACTCATTTTAATCTCCTCCTATTATCTTTTACATTAGTAATTCTAAAATTACTTATATTGTTTACATTTTTTTGATATTTATGCATTTTATATCATTAATTTGTTATAATGCTTTTAAAAGGAGGAATCTATGTGAAATATAAGCTTCAAGTGGATTATTTGACATTGATCATTGATGATGATTTTCATCATAAAACAATTAGAGATATATTCAATCATTTACATTTATCAAAAAAAACAATTCATTTATTAAAACAAGATAAAAATTATACTTTAAATAATCAATTTGTAAACGATAATCATCTTTTAAACAAAAATGATCATTTAAAAATAAAAGCTTTGGTGTTTATTGTAGCATATTTTTGCCGCCAAAAACAGACCCTGACCATAATTTCCCGCGCAATACAGCGCAAAGCCCGCACAGCAGCTTGCTTTGCCGTGCGGGCTTTTGTCTGTTGCAAATGATTACGGCTGCACAAATACCTGGGCTGTGCTGCTGCACGCAGCCTGCGCGGTTCCGCTTGGGCCGGAACCTGCCGCATCCTGTACCGCCGTCAGGGTCAGTGTCACCGTATATTGGGTATCGCTTTGGGGGCAGATTTGCGGCAGCGGCGCATCCCACCGCCCGGCGCCAACGGGCTGTCCGGCCCCCACGCGGAAGCACCCCATCACCTGGCCATTGGCATCCGTTACCGTATAGGCTGCGTTGCACCACGCATTGTTTGTGCCGTCCGGCAGGGCGCTGCTATCCCCGTGCGGCGGGCGCAGCATGTAGCCAAAGTTCACTGCCTGCCCGGACTGTATCGTTTGGTCTACCGGGAAGCACGGTGCATTCAGCGGCAGGTCCATCCCAACCGCCGGGTATCGCACCATATAATCGGTTTCATGTACGGTTTGCAGAACACCTCCTTCCCCCACCGGAATGCCCTGCCCGCCAAAGCTGCTGCCGCGCGCTGGCTGCAGCCCGGCAAGCTGGACCACCAGCTTTTTGCCTGTTGTAAAATCAAACCCGGAAGCCGTCAACACCCCGTTATCCAGCGCCGCAGCCACTTTGGGGCAGTTCTGCATCGTCTGGCTCCACCCCTGCGGGGTCTTGTCCATCGCCCAGTATTGCAGCCGCGCACTGCCGGCATCCAGCTCCGATGCCAGGGTATAGCGGATCACCGCGTCTGCCCCGCCCGCTTCGCTGCTGGTTTCCAGGCGCAGGGTGTAGCTGCCCGCGGCATCGTCCCAGGTTGTGCTGGCATCCAGCTGCCAGCCGGTCTCTTTTTGCTGCGTGTTCTCCTCTACCGGGGTGATGGACGGCAGTTTCATCTGCTGCAAAACGGTATCCAGCCCCTGCCGCAGCGTTGCGGGGAGCTCTGCCCGCAGTTCCACCCGGCGCTGGTCCGAAAAGCAGTCCAGATAGGTTTGCAGTGTTTCGCGGTCTTTCGCTGCCAGAACCGACCGGTAAAAGCTTTCCGCCTCCGCCGCCAGCCCGGTTTCCTCTGCCTGGGCCTGAACCGGGGCTGCTGCCCCCAGCAGAAGCATCACCACCAGCGCCAGACTGATCCCCGCCTGCTTCATTGACTCTTATCTCCGGGCTGTTCTATTTCCGTTCCGGGCGGTGCGCCCAAGGCAGCCTGATCCAACAGTCCCTCATTGCCCCGTAAGCTGCCCGGCTCCACCGCCAGTGTTACCCGGTGCGGCGTACCACCCGCCTGCAGGCCGGTACCAGCCGCCCACGGTTGTTCCTTCAAATCCAGCTGCTGCATCACCGCCCAGCCTGCCGCCTGGGTCACCGCCCCGGCTGCGCAGCGCAGCCACGCCGTAAACAGCGCGCCCATCAGGCAGCACGCCGCCAATACCATCGAAGCTGCTCCCACAGCAAAACGTACACGCTCTTTCATTGTGTCAGCCTCCTTCCCATTCCGCCCACAGCGGAAGCCCCGCACAGCTCGCCTTATCCGCCTGCGGGGATCACCCTCTCTGTTCAAGCCCAATGCCTGTCCGCGCTGCATGGCTGGCGGCTATTATGGATTCTCTCCACCATGCCCCGCCGGGTTCTGTTCCTGCTTTGACGCCCCTGCTCTTGCCTGCCGCCAATGGCGGATATGTACGTTGGTACCCGGCAGTGCGCCCCTGCTGTCCCTTTGCCCGGCTGGCGGCTTGTATCGCCGCACCATGCTGTGAACAGCTCCGCCGCCCTGGCCAAAGGCAGCGGCCGCTGTTCTCTTTGCGTGTTATGATGATACCACCCCACCCGCGCATAAAATGCAAAACCCTGTCAGCCCCCGAAAAAACTTCCCGACAGGTTTTTAAAAAATTTTGATTTTTTTTGAAATTTATGCTTGACATTCTCTTGCCCAGTTGCTATACTATAAAAGCTGAATCAAGCAGGCGTGCTTACAGCGCAAAACAAATATTGCCCCATAGCTCAGTTGGTTAGAGCACCTGACTGTTAATCAGGGTGTCGTCCGTTCAAGTCGGACTGGGGCAGCCAACAAATACCACGTTAGAATGTGTTTTACATGTTCTATCGTGGTTATTTTTTTTGCCGCTTTGGGTGTTCTGGCCGTTATTTGGCCGTTTTCTAATTTTTTTCTTATGTGCAGTTCTTCGGCAACCAACTTTTTTAAAAGAAACCAAAGGGAACAATTTTCTTTTAAAAATTTTCAAAGAGCCTCCAATTCGCTTATAGACAAACTTTTTGGCCGTTAATTTTGGCCGTTATCCTCACCGCACAAAGGCTTTTTGTTGTTCCCGCAACAAGCATAAACCGTATCAGGGAGCCAGTAAAGGCGCTTTCGCGGCATATCCTCGCTTTAACAAATGGGCTGCGGTATTCCACGATCACCTTGACTGCCTCCCTGCTTCGCTTTCGTCCGCTAACGCGGAACAACCCGCAACCCCTTATCCCTCCGGGATACGGATGCCGAGATTGAAAAAACGAAAGTGAGGATACGAAAATGAAAGAAACCGTCAAAACAAGCCGAACTGCAGGATACCTTGAGAAAATTTTCCGCGCTTTGAACGCGAAGTATTTCAACGGCGAGTTGGAAGAACCCATCATCACGATTCAAAGCACGCCCAGAGCCTACGGACACGTCACCGTAGCCAAAGCATGGCAGAGAGGCGATACAACCCGCCACGAGCTTAACATCGGCGCAGGAACGCTTGCACGCCCAATAGAAAACGTGGTGGCGTCTACCCTCCATGAGTGCGTCCATCTCTGGAACATCCAAAACGGCATACAAGATTGCAGCCGAGGCGGGCAATACCACAATAAAAAGTTCAAGTATGCTGCCGAAGCCCGCGATCTGAAAATCAGTTACGACCCGCGCATCGGGTGGAGCATCACCGAGCCGACCGATGCGCTGTGTGAGTTCATCTTGGAGCAGGGCTGGGAGGACATTCAGATGAACCGCATCGAATGTGCCTATACCTCACGCGGAACAGGGGCAGGAAACGCCGTAGGAGGCGCAGGGAGCCCCGGAAAGGGCGCTAACAGCCACAGCATCAAGTATGTCTGCCCCTGCTGTCACAACAGCGTACGCGCCACCAAAGCCGTCAATATCAAGTGTGCAGACTGCGACATGTTGATGGTTGTGCAATAACAAGGACCGGGAGCCGAAGGCCCCCGGTTTTTTCGTTTCAAAAATTTTGGCCGCAAGCGGCCTTTTTGTCTTGAGGTTAACCCCTCAAAAAATCTTTGTTCCTGTCCTGTTGTAAATTATGTCCACTTATGATATAGTGCATTTATGATGAATAAACGATTAAAAAACAGATTATGGCTCGTCACTTGTTTGGCACTGGCTATTATAACAACCTATACCATATACAGATATTATTGTGTACATCGCATTGGCGATAGTGATTTTTATTGGCATATTATGCTCGGCAAAAATGCCATTTCTGGGCTGTCTGCTGATGATTCGTTGGTGTGGTCAAATTCTATTTATCAAACCTCCTACACAAATTATTCTTTGCTGTCCGATATTATCTTGTACAAATTATCTTGCATACGGGAAGACGAAACTTTCGGCGCACTGGTGTATATGCTTATCACAGCATTTATAACATCGTTCATTGTATTTGCTAGTTGGGGCAGAAATGTCATAAAAAAAATCGGCTCGTCCGCAAGAAGCACCATCACAAGTATTTCTGCCATTCTTTTTAGTGTTTGGCTATTATATATGGCAAAGGGAAATCCGCGTCCGCACCTTATGGCGCTTGCGTGTTTTGTGGTTTCGATTGGCATTTTAGAAAGCCGAAAGCCAAATGTATCATACTTGGCAATCCCTCTAGCTGTAATATGGGCAAATTTGCATGGTGCATCTATGCCGTTATTGATCGTAATGGAATTGCTTTATCTTATTGTTTCGTTGCCCATTTTTAGAAAACTAAATGTAGAAGTTATAAGTTACACGAAAAATGAATATGTCGGTAGGGTCCTGTCTGCTGTGCTGTCCCTTTTGGCAGGGCTATGTAATCCTGTTGGTATCAAGATTTATACACGGCTTTTTCATGTATCCGACAACGCAAACATCCTAGCAATAAAAGAGTGGAGCCCCGCCACAATCAGATCAAGCGTTGGCGTAGTGTTGCTGATAATTTTCTTTGTGATAGGGGCTTTATCCCCACGCAAGCGATCTATAGCACACGTTATTCCTGTGATTGTCGCGGGTACGTTAATGCTCTTGCATGTGCGTTTTGAGTCGTGGTTTTTTGCGGCACTAGCTATCTACATCCTAGATGCAGTAGGAAACCGAGAAACAAATTATACTGAGACAGCCAACAGCCCTCAAATTATTGTTTCTGTATTTTCCGCTGCAGTCGCTTTGTTCTGCACAGTAAATATGGCAATAAACCAAATTCACAGCCTCCGCCCTCTAAGATATCCCAGCGAAGCGGTTATCAATGCTATAAAAGACTATGCACCTAAACGTATGTATGCAGACATAAATACCGGAGCTTTTTTTGAATATAATGGCATTCCTGTCATTATAGACTCACGCATTGATATGTATGACAAAGAACTCTTGCAAGATATGAACGCAATTAAGGGAAAGGTATCTGTTACCGATGGCACACCTGACTACACCGAGGCGGTTCTGAAAAAGTACAATATTGACATGGTTACACTTTGCCGAGGAGACAGTATGATGCTCATTGGCTATATGGCGCAAAAACAAAACTGGTGCATCGCTTATCAAGATAGTGCCTACGTGATTTTTCAAAAGCTGCAAGAGTAATTTTTGCTTTTTATGACCTAACAAAACGTTATGTCATCCCCACTTTTGGACGTGTTCTCGTTACTAATTTTTTCAAAAAAAAGGACAGTGCCGATCGTCTTTGACGACAGCGCTGTCCCTTTTTGATGTCAACTATTCAATTTTTAAAAAGTATCCGTCCCCATTATGTTTCGTGCGGGTTGCAACAGCAAACTTGTACAAACGAAGCAATAAGTTGCCATGTATTTTGTACAATGTTTGTCTGCTTTTTGACCAAACAATATGGTCAGATACTACTTACTGCAATGGAATCATATCCTTTCTTTATATAATACTTGGTGCGAAAAAGCCAGCCGCAAAAGCGGCGCATTATCACCTTCTTTCTTTCTTCCTTTCTTTAATCTTTTAGTTATCGAAATCAATAGAATTATCTATACTTCCACAAGAACCGTCCTTCGTCCAGTCAGTACCGGAACCCTGCGTGGCATTGGGGTCGATAACAGTACCATAGACGATGTTGGAACCACCACCGGAATTACCACTGTCCCCACCGCTCGGCTGCTGCTGCTGAGCCTGCTGCTGAGCCTGCTGGGCTGCCTGCTGCTGAGCCTGCTGAGCAGCAGCCTGCTTCTGCGCAGCGGCCTTCTGGTCAGCTGCCTTTACCGAGCAGTTGCTGCTGGTGTGACCGGTCTGGCCACAGTAGCTGCAGGTGACTGCCTTTACCGTAAGCTCGTAAGTGGAGCTTACATCCCCATCAGAATTGACTGCCATAATGGTCACGTTCCCAGTGCCCTTGGCGGTCACATTGCCTTCCGCATCCACGGTAGCGATAGATTCATCACTGCTCTCCCAAGTAACGGCCTTGTCCGTAGCATCCTCCGGGAACACGGTTGCTTTGATGGTGTGCGTGTTGCCAACGGTCAGAACGCCTTCATTGGAATCCAGCGTAATGGACTCGATTGCCTTACCGACGGTGACCTTGGTCTCGGCCTTAGCGTTTTCGGGAACGACCAGCATCTCGCTGTCCACACCGGCGTCCTCTGCCGTAGCAGTGGTGTCTGCCACGATGGTAGTGGTGATGGTGCATTCGCCAACGCCTACTGCGGTGACATTACCGGACTCATCCACGGTCGCTACCGACTCATCGCTGCTCACGTAAGCAAGCTTGACATCGGTGGCGTCCTCGGGAGTCATCTTAGCACCCAGCGCCTTGGTAGCCTCACCGTTGAGTTCCAGACTCAGAGTTTCGGGGACTTCTACTCCGGTGGGGAGAATCACGACCTTGATATGGGTCGTGGAAGAAATATTGGCATCTGCAACAGATACTGTGATATCAGCTTCACCGGCACCGACTGCAGTTACCAGACCGGTCTCATCAACTGTAGCGACCTCTTCGTCTGAGGAAGTCCAAGTGAGATTCAGTTTGGATGCTGCCTCTGCAATCTTTTCCTGCTCGGCCTTGTCGTCGGTGCCGTACTCAATATTCAGCTGCTGGGTTTCACCCTTTTCCAGCACAATGTCGGTGGGCAGCCCCACTGAGGTGATATCTACGCCGCAGCCAACCAGACTGACGGCCATCGCGACTGCCATAATCAGGCACGCGATACGGGTGAATGTTCCGGGTGATTTGTGGATTTTTGAAAATTTCATAGGTTTCTTCTCCTTTCGCCGTCGATCTATTGAGGATCGACGGCTTTTTATTTTTAGTGCTCTATGGAGTGCTCTATGGGGACAGGGGATACCGCAAGCGGCATCCCTGTCCCCGATAGCGCAAGGCTCGCGGGAGCATCCTTTATTTAAATTATATCACCCGGAACGTTGCTCTTCAATCCACGGTTTATAAATAGTCGATAATTTTCTGAAAAACCCGCTATCATTATGGTAATTATATAGGCGGGGAGTGATAGAGATGCGCATACAAGAGGCGGTACGGCTGCGCATCCTCCAACTTTGCCGCGAAAAAAACATGACGGTCAATCATCTGGCGGAGGTAAGCGGGGTATCGTCCTCCGCGCTCAAGTTAACCGTTTCTTCTTACGCTCGTGTCAAAAGTACCGGGGTTGTTACGATTAAAAAGCTGTGTCAGGGATTCGGAATTGATTTTGTTGACTTCTTTTCATCAGACCTCTTTGAAAATCTGGACGATGAAGAAGAAGCCTGACGCCTATATTTTGATGTTTACAATTCAAAACCACAACAAAAAAGAGGGTATCACACAAGGTGATGCCCTCTCTTTGCTTGCACACAGGTCGTATAATACCCGCGCGTCTCAATGCTCCACGTCTGGATACGATATCAACCGCGCTTCAGGTATCGGCGCCAACGATCTGTACGCTATTGTGTCTACCTATATATAACCACTAATCGTATAATATGCTGATATTGTCCAAAATCTAATATTCCAATACAGTCTTTGCGGTGAGCTGTGTTTTCCTCCTTTGTCCCTCGGCCATTACGAGTGCAATGCACAATCCTGTACGGGGGCTACTTGCTGTGGATTCTCTAAGTATCCTATTAGTCGCCAATCCCATCTAAGTATCTCCTTTCGGGATGCCCGTGCATCATGGGCGCTAGAACTTATTCACCTTTCAAGGAGCACACAGCATATCGGAGGCTGCTACCCTCCAACACGCCGAGGTCATTGGGAGCTTTCGTTCCCTCTGACCTTATCTATATTATACCCTAACGAGTAGGGATTAAAAATGTAAATGTTTCGATTTCGGCGTCGATTATATTTCGGGACATTCATTGTTTTGAATTGCGTCAAATTCCCGCCAAAAAGCAGGATCGTCTACATCTGCAAAGTCAAACTCGTCGCCATCTGATTCGACCTCTGTCGTCGTTTGGCTGTAGGCTGCAATCCTGCGCTGTTCCGCTCTTTCTTTCTCTTCTTTCCGTTTGATTTCCGCTTTGATCTCGCCCTCAATGCATTTTCTGATCGGGTCAGGAATAGCCGAATCCTGCGCTGTAGACAATGGTTTGCCCGCAAAATTGAGGTATACCAATTGCCCGTCACTGTAATAATAGTTGAGGCGCAATGTGTCAATCCGTGCCGTTCCACACCAACCGTTAAAAAGAGGGCGCATATCCCACAGCAAGATTTTGCCGAACCAACTGGCATATCCGTGTGGGCTGTAAGGCTCAAATGCGTCCTGCATCAAGTATCGCAGCTTGGCGAGCATACCCGATTGCGTCGTTGCGCAATAGGTTTCTTTCGCTCCAATTGCAAGGGCATACAACTCGTCAATTGCCTGATCGATGTCGTTTACATAAGCACCGCCCAGCCGAGAACCGCAGATGGGATAATCCCCACTGTATGTCAGGCATGTTTCCGGCGTTTTAATATCCAGCGTATCTGACTTTTCTTTTGCCTCGATGATACCTACCCCATACTCCTTGCCGTCGTAATACAAGCGACCAATAACGCGGAGCGATTTGTCCTCATCACAGTACATTGCGTTGTCAATAATGATACTCGCACGATTGATTTTTTCGCGTGTTTCACTCGTCATAGATCATCCTCCATTTGCAGCAGTAGTCTTTTGATTTCTCCCTTGGAAATTCCTGTAAGTCGGGACAGTTGCGCAAAGCCCAGCCTTTCCTCATTCACAAGGCGACCAAATAGAACGGCCTTGTCCGCGTCCGATAAATTGCGAACTTGGATTGCTGATATGCCGCCTCTATTTTGTATCAGCTGCATTGCGATATCATCGCCCACCTTAACTTTTGAGATGTTAACATCAGAAAAACTTGCAGGATTCAGCTCGCTTTTCTCGTGCCAATTTTTAAGCCATTCCAGTGGGCGGATTTGCAAAGCATATTGTGTCTGCACTTCACACAGACACGTTTGGCGTCCACCAAAATAGTCTCTATAGCTGCTCCACTCATATTGTGCTTGCGTTTTTGTGATTTTTGCAGCAACAGGGTTATTGTGGATATAACGGAGTACCCTCAAGAAGTACCCTGTTGTCACCACAGGTTGACTCGCATATCGATTTTGAAAAAGGCCGCCAACACGATCATATTTGCGATTATAGTACGCCACATAGCGTACAAGCAGCCTTTTCATTGCCAGTTCTAACGCGTCAATGTTGGCTTTGTCTGTTTTAACGAGTAAGTGCACGTGATTGCCCATCAAGCAATAGGCTAAGACTTGAAAGCCCTCGTTTTGTACAAAATTGAGAAAACACAGGAATTGAATACAATCTGCATCATCCAGCATAACCCTTGTTTTATCGATCCCGCGCGTCATAATATGGTACACGCCAGAGGACGAAAGTTTCCGAGCTTTCCTAGGCATCCTGTTTATCCTCCGGCTTCTGCACATGCAGCAGATTTTGAATGATGGACGATGCATCGCCTCGCGTCATCTTCTTAGGATTGATTTTATAATCGGGAGCCAGCCGCTTAATCAGCGATATTTGTTCTGCCGAAACAAGCTGATTGTCCCAACGGCGACGCTCGCTCTTATTCCATAGATAGCTTACGTTTGCATGCTTTTGTTTTAGGTCTTGATATACCCAATCCAGAATAAACTGTGTGGGCATGGGCATTTTGGAGCACGTTTTGTTTTTGTGCAGGTAAACATTGCCGTCAATCAGCGGTTTGCTGATACGATATGTAACGCCCGGAATTTGGAGCAAATAGCCGCCATTCTCCAGCTTAATCCACGCCACATCGTGCAAATCTACGCCAACGCCTTTTTCCACAATATCCACCTCCAGTTCCTTTTTAATCCATGTATCCGGGATTTCAGACCCCCGCAGCACTTCAATTTTTTCTTCCTCGTCTTCAATTTTCTCTTGCTTTGCTTTTTCTGGCTTGGGGGTAGGTACATCCTTGCCGATCAGTGATGCGGCAGTGCAAATAGGGTTATCCGATATGCCGACACAATCAATCACCATACAGGACGTTTTACCCGGATAGAGCCGCAATCCACGCCCTACCATCTGAGCATATAGCCCAACATTAGTTGGCGCTACTGGACGAGCAATCAACACCGTCTCTATCATAGGGAGATCAGTCCCCTCGGTAAAAATACCAAAATTGACTAGTATCTTAACTATCCCAAGCCGAAAAGCCTCTAATATCTGCGCACGGTTTGGCGTGTTGGCAGTTACAGCAACAGCAACACCACGCCCATACTTTTTGTTCAGCATAGCAGTAATGTCTTTGACTTCGTCTACGCTTGAGCCAAAAATTATTGTGGGGCCACGTGCATATTTGCTGTACGCCTCCACAACGCCCGCCGCTGTCCCTGACATAACACGGGCAATGTCCGCTTGGTTATAGTCACCGTCTTCCTCAATTTTTACACTGCCCATGTCATATTTTAACGTGACTTGGCGGCACTCCATTGGCAGCAAATAGCCATTATCTATCCCCCACAGAGTATCGCGTTCCGTCAAGATGTCATCAAAAACACAACTCAATCCGACGCCATCACCTCGATGGGCCGTGCCAGTAAAGCCGAAAATCTGTGCAGATGGAAAATATTCCAGCACACGGCGGTATGTTGGGGCCGCCGCATGGTGTGCCTCGTCCACAATGATTGTGTCAATCTCGTACGGATTGTATTTATCCAATCGTCCCACAAGGCTTTGCACTGATGCACTTATTACTGGTTCTCCGTGGGCATGTTTTCCTGCCAAATCAACGCCGCAGGGTAAGTCTTCTAGGTACGTTAGCGGTTGATAAACTAACTCTTCTCTGTGCGAAAGAATCAGGCAGTTGTGGTTGTTATTGAGCACATCCCAACGGATGTACTCGGTGTAGATACGTGTTTTTCCAAGCCCCGTTGCCAGGACCATCAACGCCGCTCGACCCTCGTAATTCTGCATTTTTGCAAGATCGACTTGTTGGTAGTCCCGCAGTGGAGGCGGGCTGTCTCTGATATTATTACTTTTCATTTTGCGCCCTCCTTATCAATTAAAACGGGTGACACGGCAAATTTTTGCCATCATCTTGGTCAAGCATCATTCTCGTCTCCATGTATTTTTTGCACATATCCGCTGTCATAACAACATAATGCATGCCAATAACATATTTCCCGTCTTCGCGCTCGTGCCACGCGGTGTGTGGACCACCCATACCCTCAAGCATATAATAGCCATCGTATTGGGTGTTCTTGTATAATGTTTCGACTCGCCAAACACCCGAAAAATTGACGTCTCTGCGGATGTACTTTTCGCTGCACTGCACCCATTGATCGTCATCGAAAACAGATATTCCCTCCGGCGTAATCTGTCTACGACATGCCAACAGGAGCAAATCGAGCTTTGCCCAGTTAGATATTTTCATCTGGTGCGTTCTCCTTTTCTAAATCGGCGATATAGTGATGGATTTTCGACCAGATGTAATCTCGTGCACTGCCGAGGTATTCCTCGAAGTCATCCCAAGCCTCAAACGGATCGTCTTCATACGCGAGTTTTGTGATCTCATACCATTGTTCGTCCTCCTCGTAAACAAAACGAAAATTCACGTCTAGGACAGAAAAACGCCCTTCATACCTAGTACCGATTTTTTTGACATTCGTTATTTCTAACTTAGTATTGTCATAGTAGTAAGTTGCAAAATAGAACTGCACCCACAATAGATGTGTTTCGCGATCATTCTCACCATATTCTATCGCCCTAGCGATAATTGCATTGTAGATATAATCCGAGTCATCTACCAACTTGGCGATAAGAGGACTCGTAATATCCGACTCGTTATAGCCCTCGCTTACATTGAGGTACCCGGCCATTTCGTCATCACTAATATATATATCTCTTTTATTCACATCTCTTTCGTTCCCGAATTGGCGAAACCTAAAACTATAACCATCCTCATCAACTGTTATATTGTAAATCCCCTCGAACCAAACATCTTCGATCTCAAGCGTATAATCAACAATTCGATCATCAATAGCTATTGTCCCATCAACATAAATAGAGTCGTCACCTCTGCGAGTGTAAATGCGTTCAACCTTTGTTGCATTCATGTATTTTTCGTATTTTTGCTGCATGTTATCTTCCATTTTTTTGTTCTCCTTTTTAATTGCTTAGTTCTGTTCTTGGTTGTACTGGTTATAGATCGATCAACTGGCGGAACCTCTCGACTCCACGGGGGTCATATTTTGCCAACTCATCAAGGTCAAAGCAGACAATAGGGCACAGGTTATACCCAGACATTACCATAGAATCTGTCACTTCGCCGAGACGATTTTCCGCGATAAAGCAAATGTTATCGATACAATTGCTGATGCCAATAGCAGCCATTGTTTTGTCAGGGAAATCGCAAGCTGGTACGTTACGTGTCAGGCGGCAGAACGGCTCTTTACTCTGTGCTACCATCAATGTAACGCAAATTCGCTTATTATTGCGATAGGCATCTACCCTTATAGATACCTTTTGCGCATTGCCATCGCTGTCGGTATACAGCAACGTATCATCTACGCAGGGCACTTTTTCATATTCCTCTGTAATAGCTTGGCCCAATGCAGTAAGCCTTTTTGACATTCTAATCTTTCTCATGTTCTTCTCCTTGATGTTAACAAATCAAAACGGGAGGGCATCGTATTCTGGGGGATCCCATTCCCGCCATATGTTTGCTTCTCCGGCTGTCATATCGGTCCAATATGTATCACCTCCCATCTCCAGAACTAAATACCAATTGCCCGATGTACTGACAAGTAGGTACTCGCTGACTACTTTCTCGGCGGACATACATCCATGTGTCACAATAAGTCGGCGCACCGAATCAAGCGCAACTTTCTCGCCGAGCAGAACAGAATATCCTTGCTCAATGTCATCCTTTAACCGATCATCGACAGCCAATAATCCTGACGTCCTTTCCAGCATATAGCGGCCTCCTTTGCGAAACCATTTCATTTTTGTTTCGTTCCATATTTATATTATACCGCGGCTATGCCTTTGAAAAAACGTTATATGTCAGGATTTAATAGTCCTTTTATTTCGTTACGGATTTTGGCTGTTGGAATTTTCCACTGTCAATCCCTCGCCTTTGCTCAAAAAGGTATGTACTGACAGCGTTAGATTAGGGGCATCTCTTAGCATGTGTTCCTCGAAATAGTAACCCTGTATTAGCTTTCCGCCATCAACGTTAACATAGAAACGACCCGGCACATTTTGTGGCACCAACTTAGCCGCATCTGCTGTATCCAGTGTCAGCATTGCAAGATTGTTATCGCATTTTCCCAATAATTTCGTAGAAATATTTGATCGAAGCTCACCCGCCAATACTTCTGCAGATGGCCGCTGCAAAGCGATTAAAAAGCAAATGCCAACAAAGCGCCACGTGCATGCAATCTCATTCAAAATATCAACGATTCTACTACGTTTTTCTTTGGTTTCCTTGTTTGCTACGCGCGTTGTCAATGCAATTGATGCCTCATCAATGCATAGAATGATACGATGCAATTTTTTGTCAGGATGAAGTGCATTATAGTCATCGATATTGCGGCATCCCTCAGCGGCAAAACGATCTCGGCGATCATGCAACCGCTCCAGAAGATGCTCCATTGTCCACAACAGATTATCATCATCATGTACAATATGTGCGGACGCAGCCCAAACGCTGCTATATTCGACATATTTGTAGTCAGCGATAATCGCGAAGTAATCACGTAAGATTGCCTGTGCCAATATCACTTTTGTTTCAATTGATTTTCCGCTGCCTGTTGCTCCTGCAACAAGTATACCGGGGTCGTTTTGCACATCAATATATACAGGACCATCGATAGCCTCGCCAAGGACAAATTTTGTTTCTTCTGTCGGCATACGTTCTGCGGTCCACTCAATCATTGCAGGCAGAGCATTGTCTGCAACTACATCTATAATGTAGGTATGCGGTGCAGCACCGTCCTGTATATCTACCACATACATGCCAATGCATGCTGCGATAACGGAGGACATGTCTTTCATCTTTTCCAGCGGGACACCGACAATCTGAAAAGTTAACATCAAGTGCCCGCTTTTCTTCGGGGCCTTTTCTCGTGCAACCAACAATGGGGCTTCTCCCGATGCGTTGACTACACCTCCGCGCATCAGATTTTCGTACATTTTTTTTGCTCCCGGTAGACTCTGACGCGCAATTGAGACCGCCAACGCAATCATCAATACCAATACAACCATTGCAACCGTATCTGCAATGGCGATCATGTGCCCAACATTGCCCATGTCAGACACATAACTCAGATCGCGGAAACGATACATATATATAATTGCAATTGTGCCGAGTACAACAACCATCGGGTGCATCCGTGCAGAATCCGCCAGTGCTTTTGCGCCGTTGCAGACCAAACGCCAATAATAACGCACAAGCGTTTCCCGCAGCAATTCATCTCTACTAGTTTTCATTTTGTGCCCTCCTTAATATGTCTCTAAGTGTTGAACCGACCGTGTAAAAATCAAGTGTAATGCCTCGCGCTGAGAGATCGGTAAAATGTATTCATCGTCTCGAACCTTAATCGCCTCAAAATAAAAGCCATTTTCTGTACGATACAAGACCTCATCGTAAGTGTCTTCTAACGCGCCGCTCTCATTCTGAGCATTGTCCTGCGCAATGACAAGAATTTTCCTTGCCGCCTCGGTATCATACATAATGCCGTTGATTTTCTGCTTCATTATAGCTCCTCTCGCCCTAAAATGGGCAATCTTTTGTTTCTCCCGGTACGGACGTGATTCTGAATGGACTAAAATATTTTTTGACCGACCACTCCACATAACTTCCGTCATTTTCAAAAATTCTAACCCTATTAATTCTGCGTAGAAACGCTTGCCATGTTTCTGGCGACTCTATCTGTGTAGTCACATACTGATTTTCCAATGGCAAGTTTGAAATTATATAAACCGTTGTATAACAAGCCTGTTTATTCGCGTATCTGGCGGGTAATTCTATGGGATAGCCGTCTAAATATTGCAGCATATCGCCAATTCTTAAATCCGACCGAAACTCGTCAAAAATCAAAACTGGTTGTTGGCGATAACCGTCAAATGGGTGCTTATAATCAGATGTGTTATAACACTGTTCGTATCCATGCTGCTCACGGACCGATCGTGATTTTCCGCAGCCCGTAGGACCATAAATATAGGTGACATCCAAGATGCGAAATTCTGAGCGATATTTCTTTTCCAAGATTGTCTGACGCACACGGTCAATCGTGGTAATATCACGTAAGTATTCTGGGTGTGAGCTCAGAATTGTTGCGTTATCTAGCCCATCCTCTATCATAGCGTACAACAGGCGCATATCATTTCTATCGCCGTGGCCTCTACCGCCACTAGACATTTCGCCGTATTCCTCAAATGTATCTGCGTAATTGACACCCTCGTGCAGTTTCCCGTTTTTGTCCACGTATGAATAGTGCCCATCCGTTTGCTTGTTGTACTGCTCGCCCTCTTTCCGCACGTACGCACGATTTTGTTCGCCTGTACCCCATGTTGCAACCTCTATATGCGCACCATAGAACCGTTTCTGAACTGTTTTAATCATCGTTGGATTCACAAACTCTACATACAGATGTGTATGGTATGTCTCTTGCGTTCCAATTTCATCACCCATGCACCAGTAACCGATTTTACCACCAGCTTCGAGTAACGACTTGATTTTCTCGTGTGAATAGTCATGTTCTTTCGGATTGTTAAACGTCAATTGAAATCTCCGCGTAGCTGTATCACGAGGCAATTTTTCCACCTCCTTTTGCTCGAAATGTACCCAATACCCAATTGTACCCAGCGCTATGGGTACGCTGGAAAACTTGTAGGTATAGGCTTTTCTCTAATCGTACACAAGGCACCTAGGTAATACTTGGCTAGGTGCCTTGTGCTCCGCTGCCACGCACAACAAAAGGGAAGCGGTAGCAATGCGCCCCGCCTTGGTGCTGATGTCTTGTTGGACCTCATCTCCACGGCGGAGTGCATTGCTACCGCCAACTCTCTTAATCCTTAATGGCTTTCAGTGCCTTAAATGCCAGTCTCGGCCAATTGCCATGTACATATACACTGGCCTGCAGCCCCTCAAAGTGCACTCGGACTGCCTTGCTCGGATTTTCCACTTGTTGTGCACCGAGAATGCGGACATAAATCTTTTCGTAATTGTGATCGGTCAAAACAACGCAATACGAATAGCCCGAAATAGTATCGGTGCGCTTTTCGTCAACATATGCGTAAGTAGGGCGAACCTCGACCAGTTCCATTTTGCCGAGCTTGTTCAGATCGAGTAAATCACTAACTTTAATCATTGTTATTACTTCTCCTTAAATTGCTGTTGCCGATAATAAATACTCCTGCACTGTATCGACATTAACCAGTACACGAGTGCCGTCCATAACGTAGGGGATGGATCCCTCCTTGACGAGCCGTCTGAGATACGACTCCGTTACGTGTGTGCCGGGGTCATCATTCTTCATTTCTTTCACAGCCCCGGCAATTGTACGGATACGGATGGGTAGTCACCTCCACACGATTACTGTACCGAATCATTTTCTTTATCTTCTCGGTACATCTATATTATACATTTATCCAGCAGGGCATAACACGTAAAATATACCGATTCTTCCTCTATTTCATTTCTTGCCAAAATAAAAGCACCCTCACAAATCCTGTGAAGGTGCTTAAATCAATCAATTGTTACTGAAGTATGAGGTCCATTGCCTCCGCTGCTTTTGCTGCATTTTGCCGCAACGCATGTGCATAGATCAATGCCGTTGTATGCGGGCTACTATGTCCCAGACTTGCCGTTATCGCGGTTAGAGGGAGACTTTGATCGATTAGCAAAGTTGCCATTGTATGACGTAGGCTGTGCAAATGTACCGGGGGTAAGTCATGTTCTTTTACGATTTTATGGAAACGATGCGTCAGCGTATTAGGACGCATCAATACCCCGTCATAGCCTTCAAAGATGAAGCAATTCGGATTGAACTCCATACCGAGTTGCTTATATTGCTGCATCTGATAATCTCGATACTCGCTTAACGCTTGCATTGCTACATTAGATACCTTAATAATACGCCGGGATGACTTGGTTTTGGGCTCACCGTAGATTAACCCCTTGTGGGGGATATACTGGATGCTTGCATGGATATTGATGATATTATATGTAAAATCAACGTCTTTCCATTTTAACGCCAAAATTTCTTCTCGACGCATACCTGTATACAGCAAGACCGTTATAGCGGTTCTATATTTAGGCGGTTCATCCTGTATGGACGTTAACAATTCAAGAGCTTCTTCTCGAGTCAAGCAGCAAACTTCTTTTTCTTGCGTCCGAGGCATTTTAACGCGCTCCATCGGATTTTCTAATATATACTGCTGTTCAACAGCTGTAGATAAAATTGTCGATGTAAGGCGCAAATAATGTTTGACAGTGTTTGCATCTAATGTGTCTGTTTCGTTTTCCAAGAAAAGCATCGACACATTAGTATTAAGGGCTTTTGCAATCTGTGTAGCGCTATGCAAGGTGATGTTCTTACCGCTGATCGCGTATTTGATTACGCCTAAATTGAGCTGTGCATCTGCGGCGAAAGCCTTGAGCGTTCTGCTTTGCTGTTTGCATTTATCCCTCAGTAATCTGGGATTTCGTGCTCTATATGTAGGGACAATCCGTGTTTGCATGAGGTTGTCACGCATTTTAATCAGATGACTTGGGCGAATTTTATCGAGATACAGATGTCCGATGTTGTCATTAACTCGCGGAAGTAAATCGCGAAAATCAGATACCGTTTTAGGTTTCAAATTTACTTCTGCGTATTCTGCAAACCAGAGTGCGGCATACTCAGAAAATTTCATTCGGCGAACAGAATATAAGCCATTCTTAACATTGATCTCGAAAATTTCCGCTTGTTTTTTTACCTCTTTCTTAATTTTAGCCTCGGACATTCCCGGTTCCGGGGTCCATGTCATACAGCGCTCAATTTGTTTACCATTGCTGTCGTATCCATCATAACACCGAATGCGATAGGAATTTCCTCGTTTAACTATTGTTGCCATTGTAATTGTCGTCCTTTCGCTTTACAGCGGCGGGCGAATCTGTTATACTGATGTTTGAGCCGATATCCGTACGCAGATGCCCGTCTGAGTGTGATTTCGGTTAGCGTCTTGGAGTTGCCGCTCCGGGACGCTTTTTTACTTGCTTTTGCTTGGTCGCCCACGCCTCTTTTTGGGAACGGCCTTATCAATGTTGGTTTGCCAATTCTGATATTCTTCTGGCGAAAGATCTTTCACTTTCTTTTTGCGTTCAAGCTGTAATGCGTCACGCTGATTGTTTATATCTTCTATCGCCTCCTGCAATTGCTGTAATTTTTCCAATTCTTTCGGACTTGAATTTTTCCCCTTTGCCCGTATGATTTCGGCCTTTTCTCGGTACGAATCCCCTTGCGCATCCAATCGCCTCAGCACATTGCGATATTTTCCATTTTCGCCGCTTCGGTTGGCGTCTGATTCTTCTTTTGCAAGTTGCCCGCAAGTCTTACCGTTCGCATGTAAAAAATCGCAATACCTTTTCTTTTTCGTCGATGCAACAAAATATTTTCCGCACTTGGGACATTTTCGCAGAATCAAATCTTTTCGGTATATTATGTAATCTAAAAATGCAAAGCACAATTGGAAGCTATTGCGTATATCGTATGCGCTGGCAATTACTGACCACTGTTCAAGGGTCTTTTCCTTGCTATCTTGACTTGTTGTTTCTCGGAAAACTTCTTTGAGCCATGCAAGGCGGTCAACGGTACCCGCTGTATCTCTGCGGAATAGTGCCTCAATATACTTTTGCGGCATTATTTCATTTGTTGAAAAAGGCAAGAATGGGCTGTACGTCCATAATTCCAAATCCGAAAACACACGCTTGCAGGCAGTGGATGATATCGCATCCGTTAAATACGCATGGTATACATCCCATGTCGGTTTGCAGGATTCTGTGCAACCCTCTTCTAATGTAATCGCATCAAGCAGCAACCTAAGTGTCTCGTATGCTTTCTCAATTTCCTGCCACGCAGGGTCTAATTTGCTGTAATCATGCATTCCCAAAAACAATATTAGGCTTTCGAGTTGGTTGTTACCGGCGCTAACGTCTTTGATCGGCATGATTGTAGCCAGCACCTTATCAATAGGAACATCGTGTGAGATACCAAACCGTACCTGTAACCATTCTGCACAGTATTCCAGATCGGTCGGTTCCACTCTATCCCGATAGACTGCGTACCATGATTGTAGACCTCTATCCTTATATTCCTTTATAACGTTTCGCCGATGCTGCATTGCCGCTTGCAGTGAGTTCCGCGCAGCGTTAAATGCCGCCCCTAGTGGCAAAGGGGAAATTTGGTCGTCTCGATACAATGAGCCACGCTCTACATCTATATACTCGTCTTTGCCTGTATTTTTAGATGCCTTTGCGAGCTGGGGCATCCAAGTATCCACATCTGCAATATCTACATCAAAAAAATCATATAATGCCCCTCGTGCTGATTGCGTTACCGCAATATCGTACATATCCATAATAAACCTCCTCGTATTATAAAGTAGTAGTTATTAAAGTCCCTCTCCAAGGACAAAATGCTACAATAGACAAGGTGCTGTGGATTGGTTTAAACCTCCTACCGCAAGACGGTTTCGGAAAGGCTCCAACCACGGCTCTTTGTTTTTAGTGTTAATCAGTTAGATACCGCCAGACGGTTTATATAGAACGAGGTTACATAGCAAAGAGGTGTGGCTCTAAGCAGCACTGTAAAATAAAACGCCGGAGGTAAAAAGAAATGATTTTTGTTGGTATCGATGTTGCAAAGGACAAGCACGATTGCTTTATCCTCAACTCGGAAGGAACGGTCTTGGCAGATGTATTTACCATTGCCAATAACCGCATCGGTTTTGAGACGCTTCTTTCAAGAATCCAAAGCTGTTCCCAAGGTGAAAGCAAAATAAAAGTAGGGCTTGAAGCCACAGGACATTACAGCTACAATCTGCTGGGGTTTCTTTTAGACAGCGGCCTGGCAACCTATGTCATTAACCCTCTGCACACGAACCTCTACCGGAAAAGTCTCAGCCTGCGAAGAACCAAAACAGATCGGATAGACGCGCGTACCATTGCAATGATGCTCATGTCTGATGTGGACCTCAAGTCCTACTCAAATACAGCATACCACAATGAAGAGCTAAAGTCACTAACCAGATACAGATTTGATAAGGTAAAAGAGCGAGCCAAGCTGAAAAGCTCCGTTGCGCGGTTAGTGAATATTCTATTTCCGGAGCTCGAAAAGCTGGTTTCAAGCCTGCACATCGCTGTTGTATACGCACTGCTGAGCAACTATCCGGGTGCAAGCTATATCGCAAACGCCAATACTGAAGAACTCGCTGAGACTCTTTGCACCGCCTCTAAAGGTCGTTATACCAAGTCTAAAACCGCGGAAATCCAAGTAGCCGCAGGGGTCTCCATTGGCTCGAAAATGCCTGCTAAGTCTATGGAGTTGAAACACACGATTGCTCTCATCCGCGAGCTGGACAAAGAAATTTCTGAGGTAGAATCCGCAATTGACAAGATTACATCTCAGATGGATTCTCCCATCTTTACAATCCCCGGTATTGGCCGACATATGGGTGCAATGATTCTTGCTGAAGTTGGAGATTTTTCCAACTTTGCAAGCGCAGACAAGCTGCTGGCTTATGCTGGACTCTCTCCATCTACATATCAGTCAGGGCAACTGCAAAACTGTTATGCTCACATGGAAAAGCGT
>OLOD01000920.1_pt1 | contig 20895 bp, 16 predicted proteins | sample 1671921 | NCBI WGS metagenome assembly OLOD01 (sample SAMEA3136626, study PRJEB25190) | human gut metagenome | biome: human gut; feature: human-associated habitat; material: faeces | place: Austria | collected 2013
TGCAAGCTAGTATTCCTTTATCAGAAATGTTCGGATATGCTACTGATTTAAGATCATTTACACAAGGTCGTGGTAACTACACAATGATCTTTGATCGTTATGAACCAGTACCTAAATCTATTAGAGAAGAAATTATTAAGAAAAACGGTGGAAACAACTAGTATCCAATCAAAATCTTATTGATTTTTTCAACTAAATAAATTAGAATGTATATGTACAAAAATATAAACTAGGAGGAACCTTAAATGGCTAAGGAAAAATTTGACCGCTCTAAAGCGCATGTAAATATCGGAACTATTGGTCACGTTGACCATGGTAAAACAACTTTAACTGCTGCAATCACTACTTGTCTTGCTAAAAAAGGACAAGCTGCTGCAATGGATTATGCTTCAATCGATGCTGCTCCAGAAGAAAAAGAACGTGGTATCACAATCAATACTGCACACGTAGAATATCAAACTGACACTCGTCACTATGCACACGTTGACTGTCCAGGCCATGCTGACTACATCAAAAACATGATCACTGGTGCTGCACAAATGGATGGTGCTATCTTAGTAGTTGCTGCTACTGATGGACCTATGCCACAAACAAGAGAACACATCTTATTATCTCGTCAAGTAGGTGTTCCATACATCATCGTATTCTTAAATAAATGCGATATGGTTAGACACATTGTAATGTTTAAGTTGAAGGAGTTCGCCTCTCCTGCCGAAAAACAGGCTAAATTAGACGAAATCAAGACAAAGCTGGAAGCCTTGATCGATAAAATTGACGTACTGCGCAGCATAGAAGTTAAGTTCAATTGCAATCCGGCAGAAACTTGGGATTTGATCCTGATTACTGAACTGGATTCGCTGGCTGATGTGAATACATATGCCAATCATCCGGAACATGTAGCCGTGGCTAAAGGAATCATTGGTCCGGTGAAGGCAGACCGGGCTTGCGTGGATTATGAGTTATAATGCGTAGTAAACGGGTTTTATCATGAAAGATTTCAATATAGAAGAGCGGGTAAAAAAGGCCGTTGAAAACTTCGAATCGGGTTATAACTGTGCCCAATCGGTTTTCCTGGCATACGCGGATGTCTTCGAATTGGATTTGGAAATGGCCAAGAGCATGTCGGTTTCATTTGGTGGCGGTATGGGACGAATGCGCGAAGTATGTGGTACCGTCAGTGCCATGTCAATGCTTGCCGGTTTTAGATATCCAGTCGTTGATACACTAGACCAGGAAACTCGTACACGCAACTATGCAATTGTTCAGAAGATGGGTAGCTTGTTTAAAGAAGAATTCGGCACTATTATCTGCCGTGAGTTATTGCCTCCAACAGAAGCTTCGCAGACAAGTCCGACTCCGTCTATCCGAAATGCAGCTTATTATTCCAGCCGTCCTTGCGGACATTATGTAGCCAAAGCGGCCGAAATTGCCGGGAAAATGCTGAAAGGCGAACTGGAATAAAATTCATATAGGATCAGGTTGGTAGAAAAAGAATTATTCTACCAACTTGATTTGTGAAACAATTCCTAATTTCCGTATTTCTTCGAATAAATTTGTATAGGAAGAAATCGCTTTTACATTCACTTTATAGGTAATGACAGACTGATCCTCGTCATACAAACTCTCGAACGAAACATTCACAATAAAAACGCCGTTCTTCTCCAACAATCGCCGAATCGCTTTCAAGTCCGGCGTTGCCGTGGTACAATGAATAGACAAAATCTTGTTGACTCCATTCAGGAACATTTTCCGTTCCCACTGCTCTACACTCAGAAGTACAAACAATGTTACCAGCGTAGTAATCAAAGCCGGGACAAACATACCGGCTCCGACAGCCAAACCGATGACGGCTACTACCCAAATACAAGCTGCCGTAGTCAGTCCGTACACACTTCCTTTGCTTTGGATAATGGCTCCTGCGCCCAAAAAACCAATGCCCGAAAGCACTTGTGCGGCAATCCGTCCCGGATCTCCGTTCAGAAAGTTCGGATAGCTTTGCGGAATCCAGATAGAAATCAGCATTGCTGCAGTAGAACCCAAACATATCAACGTAAAAGTACGCAGTCCTGCTTCCCGACGCCGGTACTGACGCTCCAACCCTATCGAAGCTCCTAATACGAAACTGATGAGCAAACGAACCAAAGCTGTCGATGAAGTAATCTCCGTACTGCTCAAAATAGCATTCAGACTATCCCACATCTTTCCTCCTTTTTCTATAAAAACAAACCTATTGCCTATTTAGTTTCAGATTCGCCCAAAGAATAACAGCCGGACTTCCTTGTGTCGGATGTCCGGCTGCTCGTCTATAACAAGATGAATGATCACTTCTTCAAACTCAACTGTATTTCCAGTTTGGTAGTCTCTTTCAAGACATCCGGCATCTGTTCCAGTATCGGTTTCACTACAGGCGAAATATCTTCGGGCAGAATACCAATTACCTTATCCCGCAGGAAATCTGAAGTCAATAATGAAAAAATAGCCTTTGCTTCGTCGGTCGCCAAGCCAATCTGAACGGCATCGGCTGTCAGCGAATAGGTCATCGGTATTCCTTCCATCAGATACATTTGCATATCTTTCAGCAAACTAAGCATATCCGAGATATTGGCACGTGTACTCAATATCTGTGTGATATGCAACTGCACATAGATTTTATTGTCTTTGATATAATAATGAGCCAAGTTGATCGGCGAAGTCTGCCAATCGCTAGTTCCTTTCTTCTTATAAGAAGCTACGATATTTCCGTCTTCCAGAAAAGTAACCGACTGCAATGCTTCTGCCACCATTGGAGACAATAAAGCACTCGCCATAGCTCCTACTGCACTTGTCGGTAATTCCTGTCCGCCGACATTGATCTTTTTCCCTGATTCCCAAGTCATGGAAATTGCATTTTCGCTACCAACATTCCAGGTTCCTACAAAATTATTGGCAGGCATCTTCACCTGGATAGCCAACGTCATCTTATCTTTCGACACTTCCCCTTTGTAAGTAAGCTGACGGTTATTCTGATTGTCAGTCCCTTCAAACGTATAAGCCGTTCCTTCCGCATTCAAAGTCAAAGGGACATTCGGCAAAGTTGTTGGAACTTCTCCCGGAACCACACCAGGAGCACCAAAGGCCATATCATGCAAATCCTCAGAAGGGAAAAGAGTATTCGAATCCAACAAGCCATCTAACGTAATTGTTGCTCTTTCTCCGTCGTAAGTCAAGAAATGTACTTCCTTACCATACATAGGTTCTCCACTATACGTCAGGATCAAATCATCTCCACTAAAGTAACGATTCGCGTCTTTTCCTAGACCAGGTAAGTCATCCTTACAAGATGAACATAAGCCTATGACCAAAAGCGCCATACATAAATACCATACTCTCTTCATCATAATTCCAATTTTTATTATTCGTATTTCATTTATTGTAATCAGAAACGTTGAATAGCAAATGTAAGGATTTGTTTGAATAAGTAAATCAGAAAGGCACGTTTTTTAGCCTTTATTCTTATAAAATAAGGGGTAAAAAAATTCTAGTCCACTCTCCTATTTTTTCTTTTCCCTAATCCAAAACATTAGTTCACGTCGTGAACTACTTAATCCACGGCGTGAACTAAGTAATCCACGCTGAGAACTAAGTAATCCACGTCGTGGATTAAAGAATTGAATACCGGATTTATCTGTTTGATCCGTAAGAATTCAAAGAATGAGTCCGCAACCATAGAAGAAAGAAAAAGGCATAAAAAAACCTGCTCCCGTCAGTCCGGAAGCAGGCCTTCTATAAATCAACGTCTCTTCAAAGAAGATTAACGGATAAACTTAACAGATTGCTTAACACCATTAGCTTCAACAACAACAATGTAGATACCTTTTGCCAAATTAGCGGTTGAGATATAAGCATCACCGGCAATTGTTCCATTAGCCATCATAGCACCTGTGATACTATAAATCTGATAGCTAGCCTTATCAGCATTCAATACACGAATAGCATTTGCTGTCGGAATTACTTTCACGTCAGAAACCTGAACACTTTCATTGCTTGTGATAACACCGGCAATATTAGAAGTGAAGTAAGCCGTAGCAAAACTTGTTTCTCCTTGGATTACATCAACTGCGATCTTTTTGCTTCCTGACAGATCTGCGGTAGCACGTACTAAATAAGCACTTCCGTCTGCTACAATATCAATATCTGCAATAGCATTTGTACCGGACATGTAGGGAGAGACTTTGATTGAAACAATTTCTTTTGCCTCTTGTTCTTTTTCAGTCTTTGTAATATTCAATTCATACCAAGTTGCTTTTCCATCGTTAGCCAACTCATTTACAACACGGGTAATAACACCTTGTACAGCAGATTTAGCCGTTGTTGGCAATGATGGAGTTAAATCTGTCATTGTAATAACAGTTTTCTCAACGAAAGATGTATCCTTCTTTTCAGCAGTAGAATGAGAATACTTATCAATATCGATCTTTGTAACAGCAGAAGTAGAGGTTGTAGTCTTACTTGCATCCAGTTTGAATAAAGACCAAGCACTAGCCTTTCCTGCTTCGTAACTAGTAACATCAATTTTACTTATTGGCATCATTGAATTACTTAAGTCTAACGAAACAACGGCATCTCCCATAGGGATACGAGCAGTAGTTGCACTTCCTTCAGGAATAGCGAATAAAGACGCAGGGATTGTCATGTTTGCTAGTCCACTAAGACCAACAGAAACTTCATAATCCACGCTCAAACCTGCCGTAATCGAAGTATTTTCTTCTTTATTAAATAGTTTAACAAGATCACGCAAGCCATCTTGGATATCTACATTTGCAATTAAATCCATATATAAATCTTGTTCCAAAGAACAAGCTACCAAATCAAAGTTCAAAGTACCCAGTAAAGACATCTTTACTTCCATGTCCAACAATTTATCACTTCCTTCTACAGATTTGAAGTTCAAAGTTACAATAGGTGTTTCACTTTTACCCATAACTAATATTGTTTCAGGCATTTCCACGGTAACAGGAGCTCCACCTATTGAAACGAGAGGAAGAGTTTTTGTATCATATCCTTGAAATAAGATATTAACTTTGTCCCCTACAAAATTACCTGCCATAGGTATAGAAGAAACATCTACACCCAACGCTTTCAAATTAACCGTTACGCTATCCGGTTTCACATTCACTGTATTAGCAGCTGCAGCACGTAAATTACTAGACTCTAGCATAGGAATACTGGATAAAGTATTCGTTAATTGCGGATTTGCCCAACTTAAGATATCAATACCAGCTTGTTCTTTGATTTGTTCAAATACTACGGGCAGAAGTTCTTTTTTAATCGCTTCTTCTTGAGACTTCGTCAGCTGTTGAGAAGTTTGGGCAGAAAGATTTCCTACCGGTGCAGCCATAAATAAAGCTGCCATTACAGATGTAAAAAAGTTTTTCATACGCTTATTTTTTAATAACTATACTGCTAAAGTACTATTTAAATCCAAATCGTTTTCAATTGAATACTTAAAAAATCTATTTGTTGAAATATATACCAGCAAATCTAAACAAAAGAACAATAAAAAAGGGAAAACCATAACTTTGGTCTTCCCCTAACTTAATTTTATATGAATGTCTTCGATTACTTTTTAAAGACTAATCCAAATTCTATTTCTTTAGCCTTAGCCATAACCTGATCAACCATAGCTAATATAGATTGGATAGTTTCATCTTGAATATTTCCAACTAAAGGTTTTGCTACTTCCCAAGCCTTTACCAAAATATCTTTGTTCAAATAAATAGTAGTCAAACCATCTTCTTCCTTTACTTGGAGAGGTATGGTATAATAGTCACCTTCAACTGTCAATAATCCTAAGATTGTTTCCAGATCAATATTCTCCGGTAAGATATTTAATCCACTCAAAATGGTTAAAGCATCTTTATGCACAGCTAAATAAAGAACATTCTCCTTTTCATACCAAGTTAAATAAGACTTAATCATTTCTTGCAATTTTGCAGGCGGCATAACAGTTTCTTCAGAAGCACCTACCTTTTTAAAAGAGAAAGAAAATGTTCCTTCTTCTCCCAAATTCACTGTAACAGATTCTACTGCCTTAGTTATCTTCTCTCCAATAAATGTAGTTGCTAAATTGTTTAACATGGCATCCATCTGAGCATCTCCCGTATTGAAGAGTGCATGTGCCTGAGCTATTTGCATATCATTCATATAAGGTACATAATTCAGATTTAATGTACCAGCCAAAGCAGATGTTAATGTACGAGAAATAGCAGCAGTCAGTTTACCGTTTTCAATTGTTCCTGAAACTTTCACATTACAAGTTGTAGCAGTCGATTCTCCTTCGAAAGCATAACCTGCATCCGTTTTTGTCAATGTAGCATCTACAGAAACGGAACTTTCGCCTGCTACCACATTATTTAAAATGATTGTTGCTTTATCTGCAGAAGCAGCATTGACTGAGATCGTTCCTGATGTTGAAACAGTTCCGATAGAAAGTTTATCAGATGTATAGTCTTTAGAAATTTCTTTCCATGCATCATCTGTTCCACCCTTTTCATCATCGCTACACGAAGTCACCAATGTCAACATACACAGCAATGAAAACAAATAAATCAAACTCTTTTTCATAAAACAAATCTTTAAGTAATGATTAAACATTTATAGAATATAAGTATTTACCAACAATTGGGCTTATGAGTCATAATGTCCAACACTAAATGATCGGTCTCTTCCATTCCTTTTGAACCAATTGATGTCAGATTACGAATAGAACGATCCACATCTTCATCAATAATACCTTCAACAGAAGTAACAACCTTGTTTTCCATCGCCATCATGGCAGAAAGCATGGCCGTAGAAACACCACTTGTTACTTTCATCGCACAACTGGGTTTCGCTCCATCACAAATCATACCAGTGATATTTCCAATCATATTCTTGATAGCATACGTAATCTGTGTAGCTGTTCCTCCCATTAACCAAGTAATACCACAACTGGCACCTGTGGCAGCAACGACACATCCGCATAAAGCAGACAGTCTACCCAAACTCTGCTTCATATAAATAACCATTAAATGGCTTAACATCAAAGCACGGATCAGCTGTTCTTCAGAGCACTTCATATCTTCGGCAAATGAAACGACCGGAAGAGTCGCTGCTATTCCCTGATTTCCACTTCCCGAGTTACTCATCACCGGAATCATAGCGCCGTCCATTCGGGCATCACAAGCAGCAGCCGTCAGTCTTAACATGTGTGTATAAGAAGAATCACCCAGATACTTTTTCCCAATCGGACCGGAAATAGTTTTACTTACTGCATGTCCGAATTGTCCTTTGACCGATTCTTCGGCTGCTTTCTTATTCAAACGTGCTGTATCCAAAATGAAACGGATTTCATCCAACGGTGTATGAATGGCAAAATCATAGACAAGATCAAATGAAAGTTTCAGTTCATCATCTTCACCTTCATCGGTATGCTCCAGGCTTTTTCTTTCATCTAGTAATACCTGATCATCTTTTGCACAATAGACAAAGCGTGTATGTTCATGAGCAATGACAGCTACTGATTTAGAGTCTCCAGCCTGACAAACCACTTCTATATAAAGCTTATCTACATTTTCTTTCAGAGCGATATGGATAACTTGATCGTGTATTAATTGTTTACCTGCTTCCAAAGCTTCAGGTGTAACGTCTTTCAAAACCTCCAATTCGTATGACGATTTACCAATCAATACTCCCAACGCAATGGCAATAGGCAAACCAACCATTCCTGTTCCTGGAATACCAACGCCCATAGCGTTCTTCAAGATATTGGCACTCAAATAAACATCTATCTTTTCCGGTTTTGTACCTAACAATTCAGCAGCCTTTGCTGCAGCCAAGGCAACAGCTATTGGTTCTGTACAACCGATTGCCGGAATCACTTCCTGGTGAATCAGTTTTAAGATTTGATTTTTGGTTGTATCATTCATTTCTTCAGATTCTTTGATTATTCAGGTGGCAAATGTACAGAAAAACCTGTTTCAAACACCTTCTTCCTATTATAAAAGTAACAAATGTATGTTTTCTTCCGGCTTTTCCCGCCTTCAATGAAGGACTTTCTGAACGAATGTGATTTCTTCCTGGAAAATATTTTCCATCATGCGTATGGATTTCTGTTATTTTCATCGTTAATTTGTACGTAAATATATAAATGGGTATTTATGAAGCGGATTTTACTATTCTTTTTATTTCTTTGCTTGTCTCTGAATCTCCTCAGTGCAGCAGAACATTTATTCCAAATACGTGGTCGCATCATTGATAAACAGACACGCGAGCCGGTTTCATTTGCAAATGTGATCCTGGAAACCGATCCGACGAAAGGTTCGGCAACCGATGAAAAAGGAGATTTTTCCATTACAGAAGTCAAACCCGGTATTTATCGTTTAGTAGCCTCTTGTATCGGATACAAGAATTGTGTCACTCCCGAATATATCGTATCGGCCAACACGCCTTTTGTGGAAATTGAAATGGAAGCTGAACAAACCCAACTGGATGAAGTAACAGTTCGTCCGGTTTTATTCCAGAAATTGGCAGAAAGTCCGGTAAGTCTGCAAGTAATCGGGCTGCAGGAAATCGAGAAAAGCCCGGGAGCCAATCGTGATATCTCCCGTATCGTACAAGCATATCCGGGAGTTGCCTTCTCTCCTGCCGGTTATCGGAATGATTTAATTGTACGTGGTGGTTCACCTTCCGAAAACCGATTCTACTTAGATGGGATTGAGATACCGAATATTAATCACTTCAGCACACAAGGGGCGTCAGGCGGTCCGGTGGGTATTATCAATGCCGATTTGATCCGGGAGATAAACTTTTATACCGGAGCTTTTCCTTCAGATAAAGGGAATGCGTTAAGCTCTGTTCTCGATTTCCGGTTACGCGATGGAAACATGGAAAACAATCGATTTAAGGCAACTTTAGGAGCATCAGAAGTCTCCTTAAGTGGAAATGGACATTTCAATGATAAAGTGTCTTATCTGGTGTCTGTCCGTCAATCCTATTTACAACTCTTATTTAATGTATTAGGTTTACCACTTCTCCCGAACTACATTGACGGGCAATTCAAAATCAAGGCTCGTTTCTCTCCAACTGACGAGTTGACTGTATTAGGATTAACAGGTATTGAACGTATGAAACTAAACTTGGATTTAACTGGCGAAGATGCGGAATACATCTTAAGTTATTTACCCGTTATCGAGCAGGAAACATTTACACTGGGAGCTATGTATCGGCATTATGCAGGAAAACATACACAATCCTTGTCCGTCAGTCATAACTTCTTGCGCAACAAGAATACCAAATATCTGAATAATGATGAATCAAGTGAAGATAACCTGATGCTCCGTCTGCGTTCAACGGAACAGAAAACAGTGATCAAAGGAGAAAATAAATCGTATTTGGGTGCATGGACCGTTAAAGAAGGAGCAGAAATCAACTATATCCAATACCAAAATACATCATTCCAGCGAATGTATGGCGACCAGTTATATATGTCGAACTACGATACGGATCTTGGATTATGGAGTTGGGGTGCATTTGCTACTGCTGAATATACAACACCTAATAACCGGTTTAAGTCGGCATTGGGCGTTAGACTGGATGGAAACAACTTTTCTAAAGAGATGAAACAAATATGGAAGAATATTTCTCCGCGATTATCTTTATCGTACGCCTTCACCGACAACTGGAGTTTGAGTGGAAGTAGTGGACTATATAATCAATTACCTCCTTATACAGCATTAGGCTTCAAAGATGAAAATGTACTGATCAACGAGAACCTGAAGTACATGCAAGTTGCTCAAGGAAACATCGGCCTGAATTGGAAAACTCGCAATCAGTTGAGCATTTCATTGGAAGGTTTCTATAAGAAGTATTTTCATGTTCCCCTGTCCGTCAACGATCAAATACCTTTGTTATGTAAAGGAAACGATTACGGTGTTATCGGGAACGAACCTTTGGTTTCGACAGCAGAAGGACAATCATACGGATTGGAACTGATGGGAAAATGGCAGATCTTAAATCGATTGAACCTGGTTTCTTCCTTTACCTTGTACAGAAGTGAATACCGGAATAACAAGGAAAGCGAGTATATCCCGTCTGCATGGGACAATCGCTTTATCTTTAATACAAGTGGAACATACAACTTCCCTAAAAACTGGAGCTTTGGTGCTAAACTAAGCTGTATTGGAGGCGCTCCTTATACTCCATACGATGCAGACAAGTCTTCATTGGTACAAGCTTGGAATGCACAAGGTCGTCCTTATTATGATTATAGCCGTTACAATAGTGAAAGACTGGCTGGTTATGCTCAGTTAGACATTCGTGTTGATAAAATGTTTTACTTCAAACGATATATGTTAGGTATTTATCTGGACTTGCAGAATGTAACTATGAGTAAGCTTAAGCAACAAGACATCCTGATGAGTACAGGCGTTATTGAAAACCCGGAAGCGCCCATAGAAGCGCAACGATATGTAATGAAATCAATCAAACAGGAAAGTGGAACGTTACTACCAACCTTAGGTGTTACATTTGAATTCTAAAAGGAATTTACGAATAGTCCATAAACAGAAACGCCTGATGTTTGTATTTCTCAAGCATCAGGCGTTTCATTATTACTAAAATAGGATTATCCATTCATGGAAGCCAGGAATTCCTGGTTATCCAAAGTCTGTTCCATTCTTTGCTTTACAAATTCCATCGCTTCAATTGAATTCATGTCGGCCAGATATTTCCGAAGAATCCACATACGATTCAGAGTTGTCTCGTTCTGCAATAAATCATCACGACGCGTACTTGAAGCAGTAATATCAACAGCCGGATAAATTCGCTTGTTAGATAACTTACGATCCAACTGAAGTTCCATATTACCTGTTCCCTTGAACTCTTCAAAGATCACTTCATCCATCTTTGAACCTGTTTCAATCAACGCAGTTGCCAGAATTGTCAAACTACCGCCATTCTCAATATTACGGGCAGCACCGAAGAAACGTTTCGGTTTCTGCAAAGCGTTAGCATCCACACCTCCGGAAAGAACTTTACCAGAAGCCGGCTGAACAGTATTATAAGCACGTGCCAGACGTGTAATAGAATCTAACAAGATCACAACATCATGACCACATTCTACCAAACGTTTTGCCTTGTTTAATACAATCTCCGCAATCTTCACATGACGTTCTGCCGGTTCATCGAAAGTAGAAGCAATGACTTCAGCATCAACGCTACGAGCCATATCTGTAACTTCCTCAGGACGTTCATCTATTAATAAGATGATCATATAAACTTCCGGATGATTCGCAGCGATTGCATTAGCAATATCTTTCAGTAACACAGTCTTACCTGTCTTGGGAGGAGCTACAATCAAACCACGTTGTCCTTTTCCAATCGGAGAGAACAAATCAACCACTCGTACAGCTGTATGATCATATACTTTAGACGAACGGCGGCGTGTCAACATGAACTTCTCATCCGGGAACAACGGAGTCAGATGATCAAAAGGAACACGGTCGCGAACTTCTTCAGGTGTACGTCCGTTTATTCGATCTACTTTTACCAGCGGGAAATACTTTTCGCCTTCCTTCGGCGGACGAATTGCTCCTTCTACAACATCACCTGTCTTCAAACCAAAGAGTTTGATTTGTGACTGAGAAACATAAATATCATCAGGAGAAGTCAGATAGTTATAATCCGAAGAACGCAGGAAGCCATATCCATCCTGCATAATTTCCAATACACCTGTACCCGTTAAGATACCATCAAACTCAAAAGGTTTTTCCTGTTGAGCATTATTATTGGCATTTGGGTTATTATTGTTATTTGTATTGTTGTTATTGTTATTATTTTGCCGGTTGTTTTTATTCCGATTTGCATTCTGCTGAGCATTCTGTTGTTCATTATTGGATGCAGATTGTTGCTGAGCAGGTTTGTTTTCGTTCTTTGGAGAAGAAGGGAAAGGAAATACTTGATCCAAAACAGATTTCGCATCCCGATGACGAAATACCAGTCGTTTTGGTTCTGCTTCTGAAGCAGGAGTTTCTGAAGTAGTACTTGCCGGAGTTTCAGCCGGTACTGAAGTTTCCTGTGGTTCTGCTTTCACCACTTCTTCAGGACTATTATCCGACGTTTCCATAACTACTGGAGGTAATAATGGTTTGTTCTTTTCTACCGTTACCTGAGGCTTAACCTCTTCTGTTTCTGTCACGGCAGGAGCTACTTCTTCTTTCACTACAACTGGGTTGTCTGTTTTATCTGTACGAGCTTTTTTCTTCTTACTTTCCGGCTTATTTACATCAGGTTCTTTTTCCTCTACCGGAGCATCCAATTTGATTTCAGTTGGTTGTGCCAATAATTCATCAACTGTCAAGGTTTCAGCCGTCTTGTTTTCTACTTTTGAAGTCTTCTTAGGCCGTCCTCTTCGTTCAGCTTTCTTGGCCTCTTTTACTTTTTCTTTTTCGGCTTGAATACCAGCGTAAGAAATCGCTTGTTCATCTAGAATTTTGTACACCAACTCTTCTTTCTTGAAAGAACGTACTTTCTTGATACCCAACTCTTCCGCAATTGTCTGTAACTCGGGAAGAAGTTTTTCATTTAATTCAAGGATGTTGTATTTTTGCATATTGCAATCGTAATATCATTAGTTTGCTGTACACCTCACAACAGGAATACAGAAAAGGATTTAAAATCAATTATTAGTTATAAGAATATTTGAACTCATGAAATCACTAACTGAAATGTTAGCAACACATCTGCGGAGTAAAACATTGCAAATATATAAAGTTTTCCCGAAAATACACTTATTTAGGCAAACTTTTTCACAATTAATATCCGTTTTGTATCGGCTGATACACGGAAACGATTATCTGAACGTTCTCCTACCAGCCAAATGACAGATTGTCCACTACATAACAACCACGCATTTTCCTTTTGTTCTAACGTAAATTTATGATCAGAGAAATAATCACTTACTTTCTTCCGGCCTTTCATTCCAAAGGGAATAAACCAATCTCCTTGCTGCCAACGTCTCAATTGCAATACCGAATCCAATTTATCTGCATCAAAATAGGCTATATCCTTAGAAACTTGAAAGGTGAAATCAGCATCTTTCTGTATCATCTCAAAGCTGAAAGAGAAAGGTTCTTGCCATAGCCCCGCTTCTAAAGGATAGGTATAAGTAATGGACGATATTTGTTCCCGCTTAGACAGCAGTAAATATTCACGGTCCTTCACTAAACGATATGAATCCGAATAAAATACCTTTCCAGATTCTCCCTCTAATGAGCGGAACACATCACTTGCAACTTGCCGGGAAAAGCCGAATGGCTGAAGCAGTTCATAGAGAATCGTTTCGGGGGACGGATACTGCATCAGCTTTTCGATGGATAACTTATCTTTTACCCAAAGTTCCTGACGGGCTCTCTCCAGAACAGACAGGTAAATAGTTTCGGCAGCTGATAAATGATCGGCTGTACGAGACAACGTCTGTCGCACAGACGGATTTATTTCTTCCAATAAAGGTAATACACGCAGCCGGATGAAATTCCGTGTATAAGCGTCCGACAGATTTGTACTGTCAGTCACATATGTATATTGTTGCTCTTCCAGCCAAGCAAGAATCTCTTTTCTGGAAACGCCCAATAAAGGACGGATCACGTATTGATTCCGAGGCCGGATGCCAACCAGTCCTCGAATACCACTACCTCTTACTAGATTCATAAGTAAGGTTTCTATGCTGTCATCCCGATGATGAGCTACCGCGATTGCCTGAGCTTGCAAACGAATCCGCATGTCTTCAAACCAGGCATAACGTAGTTCCCGGGCTGCCATCTCGATGGAAAGATGGTTTTCGTGGGCATATTGCTCAGTCTTAAAGTCAATTTTATAGAACGGTACATGCAGTTTATCGGCAAAAGCCTGAGCGAACTTTTCATCCCGTACAGATTCTTCGCCTCGCAGATGGAAATTACAATGCAGCGCAATGCAAGTATATCCCAGCTTTACCAATACGGACAACAAGGCAACCGAATCAGCACCACCACTTAGTCCAACAAGCACTTTATCTGATGCTGATAACAACCGATGCTTGTCTATATATGCACGTACCTGATACAACATAGCGTTTTCGTTAGATAAAAAACGCCGGAAAATAAATGAATATATCTTCCAGCGTTCTTTTATATCCTTTTTACGTCAATTATTCGTCAACACCAGCCAATTCCGGATCAATCATGATTCGACCACAGTATTCGCAAACGATAATTTTCTTACGCAATTTAATATCCAATTGTTTCTGAGGCGGAATCTTATTGAAGCAACCACCACAAGCATCACGCTGGATGTAAACAACGGCCAAACCATTACGGGCACCTTTACGAATACGCTTAAAGGCAGTCAGCAAGCGAGGTTCAATCTGAGCTTCCAGTTTCTTGGCTTTAGCACGCAGATCTTCTTCGTTCTGTTTTGTATCAGCAATAATCTGATCCAGTTCTTCTTTCTTCTGAACCAAATCACCTTTACGGCCTTCCAAATCTTCCTTCAGCTTTTCAATATCATTCTTCTTATTTGAAATAGCTTCAGTAAATTCACGGATTTTCTTCTCTGCAAATTCAACTTCCAAACCCTGGAATTCAACTTCCTTGGACAGGTTATCAAACTCACGGTTGTTACGCACGTTATCCAACTGTGCTTTATATTTTTCTATCAACGCATTTGATTCGTTGATTTTATGTTTCTGCTCATTAACGGAAGCTTCATAATTCTTGATATCCAACTGATAATTCTGCAAACGAGTTTCCAGTCCGGCAATCTCATCTTCCAAATCCTGCACTTCCAAAGGCAATTCACCACGAAGAGTTCTGATCTTATCAATTTCGGTCATAATCTTCTGAAGCTGATACAACGAAGAGAGTTTTTCTTCTACCGTGTATTCTTTTTCAGTTGATTGTTTATCTGTAGCCATTCTATAAATATTTTACTGGGTTTGAATTAACATTCGAAAAATGTAGGGCAAAGGTAGGAAATTTTTTCGATATTATCGAATAAAAGATATCTTTTGTGCATACTTCCGATTCATAATGTCCTATTACTGCCAACAAGATACGGTCTTCTACATCATAGAAGTCATTATACTTGGCTTCGCCGGTAATAAAAACATCGGCTCCGTTGCTAATGGCATCGTTTATCAGGAATGCACCGCTACCACCACACAAAGCGACTTCCCGAATGGGTTTTCCGGTCAGCGCTGAATGCTTGACACAGCCTACATGAAACAGATCCTTGATCCGTTGAAGGAAAGAAAGCTCGTCTTCTTCTTCCGGTAATTCGCCGACAACTCCGGAACCAACCTGATCCCACGTATTAGCCAACGGATAGAAATCATAAGCTGGTTCTTCATAAGGATGAACGGATAAAAGAGCCCGCAAAACACTTGCCTTACGGAATGCAGGAAGAACGGTTTCGATGCGCACTTCGGGTTCGGTATGCAACTCTCCTATCTCTCCGCAGAACGGATGACAGCCTTCATTCGCCCGGAAAGTTCCCTCTCCATGCAAGTTAAAGCTGGAAGAATCATAATTTCCGATATGACCGGCTCCGGCATTAAACAAGGCCGTACGTACCAAATCGGCATAAGCTTCAGGTACGAAGGTGACCAGTTTCAACAAAGCATTTTTCTGGGAACTGAGTACACGCACGTTTTGAAGTCCGATCATCTCGGCCAACTTGAAATTAACGCCCCCATAAGCATTGTCCAGATTCGTATGGGCGGCATAGATGACCAAATCATACTTACAGGCTTTCATCAGGCAGCGTTCGATATAGCTTTTTCCTGTCAGCGACTTAAACGCCTTAAATGCCAAGGGATGATGTGAGATAATCAAGTTACAGTCTAACTCCAGAGCTTCGTCAATGACTTCTTCAGTCACATCCAAACATAATAGTGCACCTTGAGCCGGCTGATTGACATCGCCTACCTGAACTCCGGCATTATCAAAACCTTCCTGTAAAGGCAGCGGAGCGTATGCTTCTATCTCTTTCAGAATATCTTTTATCCTTATCATATTTCCTGCCTATATAAAATACGAGCCATGAATTATCATTCTTGATACTCCACGGCTCGTTATTTCTATTATAATTATTCTTTTACATCTACTTTCAGACACAACTCGTCTAACTGTGTATCATCGATGGCAGATGGTGCATCGATCATAACATCACGCCCTGAGTTGTTCTTCGGGAAAGCAATACAGTCGCGGATTGAATCCAAACCGGCAAACAAAGAAACCCAACGATCCAAACCGTAAGCCAAACCACCGTGAGGAGGTGCTCCGTATTTGAAGGCATTCATCAAGAAGCCAAACTGTTCCTGTGCTCTTTCTTCGGTAAAGCCCAGCAGTTTGAACATCTTGTCCTGCAATTGACTATCGTGGATACGGATAGAACCACCTCCAACTTCTACTCCATTGATTACCATATCGTAGGCATTGGCACGAACAGCACCCGGATCAGTATCCAGCAACGGAATATCTTCCGGCTTCGGTGATGTAAACGGATGGTGCATTGCATAGAAACGCTGATCTTCTTCGCTCCATTCGAACAACGGGAAATCAACTACCCACAGGCAAGCGAACTTATTCTTGTCGCGTAAGCCTAATTGTTCGGCTACATGCAGACGAAGTTCACACAACTGCTTGCGCGTCTTCATAGCATCGTCACCAGAAAGAATCAGGATCAAATCACCCGGTTTGGCATTGAATGCCTCTTTCATCTGCTGTAAAACTTCCTGTGAATAGAATTTGTCGACACTCGACTTCACATTTCCGTTATCTTCTACACGGGCATAAACCATTCCTTTGGCTCCTACCTGCGGACGTTTTACGAATTCGGTCAGAGCATCCAATTGCTTGCGTGTATAAGAGGCAGCACCTTCGGCGCAAATACCACCGATATAAGCTGCGTCATCAAATACAGAGAAACCATATCCCTTCATGATATCCATCAATTCGACGAACTTCATGCCGAAACGCAAATCCGGTTTGTCGCTACCATAATATTTCATGGCATCTTGCCAAGTCATGCGCAAGAACGGTTCCTTGATTTCAATACCACGGATCGTCTTGAACAAATGTTTAGCCATGCCTTCGAATGTCTGGATGACATCTTCCTGTTCTACAAAACTCATTTCGCAATCGATCTGCGTAAATTCCGGCTGACGGTCAGCACGCAAGTCTTCATCACGGAAACATTTTACAATCTGGAAGTAACGGTCGAAGCCTGAAACCATCAACAATTGCTTGAATGTCTGCGGAGACTGAGGCAAAGCATAGAACTGTCCCGGATTCATACGAGAAGGTACGACAAAGTCGCGTGCACCTTCCGGTGTTGATTTGATCAATACCGGTGTTTCTACTTCCAAGAAGCCTTGTTTGTCCAAATAACTACGTACTTCGAATGCCATCTTGTGACGAAGTTCCAAGTTCTTGCGTACACATGAACGACGCAAATCCAAGTAGCGATATTTCATACGCAAATCATCTCCGCCGTCGGTTTCATCTTCAATCGTGAACGGAGGTGTTACAGCTGTATTCAAAACCACCAGCTTTGAAACGATCAACTCTATGTCTCCCGTTGCCAAGTGCGGGTTCTTGCTCGAACGTTCACGCACGGTTCCGGTTACCTGGATTACATATTCACGTCCTAACTTATTTGCCTGCTCGCATAAAGCGGCATCTACTTCCTGATTAAATACCAACTGTGTAATACCATAACGGTCGCGAAGATCAACGAACGTCATTCCACCCATCTTACGGGTTTTCTGCACCCAGCCGGCCAGTGTTACCACCAAGCCTTCGTCTGCCAGACGCAAATTGCCACAAGTTCTTGTTCTGTACATATATTATTCTATTAAATACAATCTGACATTTTGATTTATCACAGCCCGGCAGTCAGCCCGTCGGACGTGCAAAGATAATAATTCTTATACAGATCGGTTTATTTTTCTTCTTCTTTCTTTATATAAACCCGGTGAGTTCCTGTTCCGGCGATGGCGATACCACTATCAGGATCTTCCCGCCAGCGGCGAAGCTCCAAACTGGCAGTCGTCCGACAGAGTCCGGTCAGCCGGCAATAATCGGCAACCTGCATAAAGGGATGTTCCTCCAAATAGTTTTTTGCCAAAGCCAAACGCTCTTCGGGCGTATACTGACTGGATGACCTGCGCGGTTTCTTGTCCGAACGTTCCAATTGGCAACCACTGTTTGTCCGCGATACCAACTGTGTATCTGCTCTGAAGTTTATGCCTTTAACCTGTAAACTCTGCGCATTCATCCGTTCTTTATCCAACGTCTCCGCGCTTTTCCCCTTTTTAAAGCCCAAAGCCGGAGTAAACACCCCTATTCCATCCAGTTTGACGGAATAACCGTTACTCATCCAATAAGCCAACTTGGAAGAGATCGTATCCAAAAGACCTTTTACCTCGGCTGCTGTAAAAGTTGTACCATTTTCAATGCTTTCCGCAAATTGCTTCATGTCGCACATGCCGCATAATTTCATACGCGGGTAAACGATCGGTTCCCCTTCTTCATTCAGACTATTCGTCTGATACATGATATATTCTGCCATACACCAGTTCTTTTAATTGCAGTTCATAGTATTTTTTCTTTGTTCGCCCAGGGCGAATATATAATTACCACCGGCGAATATATATTCATCGTCGGCGAACATATATTCGCCGACGTAAAACTAACAAAGATTCGTCTCTTTTCCAAGTTTTTCTCACAGATAATCCGAAAAGAATCAGGATCAAATCCCGTTACCAGTCTTTGCTATCCGATCTTCCCTTCCGACAAGTATTTGGAGATCGTGCTACGATGAACGCCCATAACCTTGGCGATGGCCGATTTAGTCATATTCATTTCCAACAGGCGCTTCACTTCCGATTCGCGTCCCGTCAGTTTATTCACTTTTGATTTGCTTCCCTTCGGTCTTCCAAGTAAAACACCTTCGGCTTTCTTCCGTGCCAATGCTTCTTTCGTCCGTTGCGAGATCAGGTTACGTTCGATTTCGGCAGATAATCCGAAAGCAAAAGCCAGGACCTTCGACGTAATATCGCTTCCCAAGCGATAATTATCTTTGATAGTCCAAACCTGTACATCCGAAAGCATGCACTGATGCAGAATACTCATAATCATCAAAAGATTCCTTCCCAAACGAGAGAGTTCGGCACAGATAATAATATCTCCCTTTTGCATTTTCGACAAAAGTTCGCCCAACTCCCGCTTCTCCACAGCTTGGCAACCAGAAATAATCTCTTCGATCCAACTGTCGATCTTAATATCATGCGTCTCACAAAAACGAACGATTTCAAATCGCTGGTTCTCGACCGTCTGTTTATCTGTACTTACACGAATATATCCATAGACCATAACTTCAACAGATTAAATTAGTAATGAATAATTCTTCAAAGTACTCTTCAATAAATCCATACGCTGTACCATCATATTGTTTAAGTATAAATTAAAGGATGAGAAATTATATGGGTTATTGCCAATATTCTTGCCTAAAGGACACGGCAAGAATCAATCAAGAATCTCAAGCGGCTTGTTGCAAAATATCTATCAAGATAGGTTTTGCGCCACTGACGAAGCACTCAACAGCTATTACCATCAAAATGAGTCCCATGAGTCGCATCATCACATTATTCCCTGTTTCGCCCATGAAATGAACCAACTTAGTAGACGTGCGAAGGATAAGAGCTGTTATCAGAAAAACAAAAGCGATGATAAAGATCAGGATTGCCTTTTTAAGCAAGGTTTCAGCGTCTTCCATCAACACGATTCCGTTGGCTATTGCTCCTGGTCCGCACAACATCGGAATAGCCAAAGGCGTTATTGAAATGTCATCCGCGAAATGCATCTTTTCATCCTCATTCAATTTTATATGCGTATAATGCGCTTGCAACATATCATATCCGATCTTCATGATCACAATACCACCTGCTATTCGGAATCCGTTGGTCGATAATCCAAATACTTGGAAAAGGAACTGTCCGAAGACAGTAAATGAAATCATAATCAGAAAAGCGACAAAGGTTGCCTTCATGATTATTCGTTTTCGTTCACTTTCTGTCATACCTGTTGTCATGGAAAGAAAGACGGGCATCGTTCCCAGTGGGTTTATCAACGTAAAAAACGAAGTAAAGCACAATAGGGCAAATGGTATTACTGAATCATTCATAATCGTATTCTATTTAATATTATAATATGTCACAAACCACTCATAGAACATACGAGTTCCTTCCTCTACCGATGTTTTCGGTTTATAATGAACATCATGCTCCAGCTTTGACGTATCAGCATACGTTGACTTCACATCTCCAGGCTGCATTTCTTTAAATACTTTGTTGACGGTTTTTCCTGCATACGATTCAAGCAGCCGAATAAAGTCCATCAACGCAACGGGAGAAGAATTTCCTACATTATATATCTTATACGGAATCGATTCTTCCGAAGGAAAATCAAGCACTCGTAATGTCGCGTCAATTACGTCTGCAATATAAGTAAAATCTCGTTGCAAATCACCATGATTGAACACTTGAATTGTTCCTTCGCCTAAAATTTCTTTCAAAAACAGATTCGGAGCCATGTCCGGTCTGCCCCAAGGCCCATAAACCGTAAAATAACGTAGTCCGGTGGTTGGCAATCCATACAGCTGACTATACGAAAAAGCCATCAGTTCGTCGGCCTTTTTCGTAGCACCATACAAACTAACCGGCTGATCCACCTGATCCGTTTCCTTAAACGGTATTTGCTTATTCAAGCCATACACACTGCTTGAACTGGCATACACCAAATGTTTTACCTGGTTTTGGCGACATCCTTCCAATATATG
>OLOD01000924.1_pt1 | contig 20860 bp, 24 predicted proteins | sample 1671921 | NCBI WGS metagenome assembly OLOD01 (sample SAMEA3136626, study PRJEB25190) | human gut metagenome | biome: human gut; feature: human-associated habitat; material: faeces | place: Austria | collected 2013
GATATTTATTTAGCTGTAAATGAATGCAAAGAATTAAGAAGAAAATTAGAAGAATCCAAAATTGAATATAATGGAGAAAGACTAACTATAACAGAAATATCAAGAAAAGCGCGGTCTAAGTAAAACTTCATTAAAAAAATATTATGAACGAACAGGAGATATTTATGAGGCAGTAAAACAATATTATCAAAAAAAGGACGAATATGAAAGTAGTAGAATCGAGTATAAAGGTGAATTGAAGTTTTTAAGAACAATAGCTAAAGATGAAGGAGTAGCAGAAACTACATTGGATAGATATTACAAAAAATATGGTAATATTGATAAAGCAGTTTATATGGCAAAAATCCAGAGGAGTAGAAATCAAAAAGTAACAATCAGAAATACAGAATTAAGTTTGTCAGATTTATCAATTGTTTTAGGAATAAAAGAATCTGAATTGTTAAATATGTTGAATTCTGGAATGAAGATTGATGACATAAAAAAGTCAAAAACTAAAAAAACAAGAAAAAGTCCAATGTCAAATAAAAAGTTATTATTACCAAATGGACAATCGTTACTTGAATATTGTATTGAAAATGGACTGAATTTTTCGTGTATATATTATTCAATTAATACTTATGGAAAAACAATAGAAGAGGCAATTAAACATTATAAAGAAAAGGGACAAGAAATTCCATCAAGTTGGATATATGAAAAATATGGATTATTATTAAAACATTTATTATTAAACAATAACGTCAATAGTCAAAGAGTAGTTTCGTATATGAGAAAAGAAAATATATCTTTAAATGATGCATTGGAAGAATATGTATTAAGAAGAAACTCTAAAGAAGCAAACGTGGATTATGATTGGATGCACGAATTATATAGTGTATTAACTGATGAAAATATGAAAGATGAATATGATGCTTTCAAGAGTACATTTTATGTAACTGATCAGGAAGAAGAGTGTATAATAAAGAGTTATGATGAAGTTGAAAATTTACAAAGAAAATTATTACTTTATGAAATAGCAGAAGCATTTAAAGCAAATGTTTTTGAAGGAGCAGAGAAGGAAGAATTATTAAAAATATATGAAGTTACAGAAGATGAAGTGGAAACAATATTTTTAGATTTTTATAATTACTTTGGAAATAAAATAAAACTTACTGAAAAAGAACAAAAAAGAAAGGTGGAAATATCAGATATAGCTAAAAAATGGTACTATCTTTCAGGAGATGAGAGAAAAGATATATTAGATATTAATAATGTTACTAATTATGAACAATCAGTAATTGAGGAACTATCTCAAAACATTACTAAATATAAAAATATTATTAATGCGAAAAATAATAAAAAAATGGAAGGAGTAAGCTTTGATGGAGAGTAATAATTTAGAAAAAGAGATTGAACAAATTAAGGAAAGAAACAAACGAGTTGAATTAGATAAAAAGTGGGAAACGAGTTGGACTAGGAAAATATGTATTATGATTCTAACTTATATAGTAGTAATCATATATTCTTATATTATAAAAAATACAGATAATATATTTTTAAGTTCATTAGTACCAGTAATTGGTTTTGCTTTATCAACTTTATCTTTAAAAGGTATAAGATATTTTTGGGAGAAGAAATAATATGTTTATGGAACTTCCTGATGATGAGGTTTATTGTGCAAGCAATAAGGTCATGTTAGCATTTGAAGGTGTTGGAATTCGTTTGACGAATAAGTCTCTGAATCCTTCTCATCTTAAATATAGCATGACACTGTCTGGTGAAATTCAAACCAATTTCAAGAGACATTTCGATGAAATTGTAAAAAAATGAAGCGATGGAAGTTTTGCTGCAAAAATCTCAAGAAAAGTTAATGAGACTGAGAGCAGACAAGACCTCTGTTTCTCTGAACAAAGTATTAGGATTTTATTAAAAATCTAATACTTATGTGAAATAATGAAAGGACGATGTACAAAAATGAGAAAGAAATTTACAAGCAAAACATATTTGCGTGGCGTTTCTGATTGGGATTTTGTTATGCAAAAGCAAAAATCAGAAAATTACTATCTAAGTATAAAAAAAATAAATGAAATTGATCAACCTTTTATTGTAGATATATCCGGACAAAGTGTTGTATACATTGACAATGGATACTATATAGTAGAGTTTACACCATTGGAACAGTTTTACAATGTTAGAGTATTTCTTGATAGAAACGTAGAGGTATTAGGATATTATTTTGATATAAGTCGTGGAAATGGTGTTGAAGAAAATATACCATATTATGATGATTTGTATTTAGATATTATCCACTGTCCAGCAGATAATAATTTTACAGTGATTGTTGATGAAGATGAATTGTTGAAAGCATTAAATACTGGAAAAATAACAAGGGAAGAATTCAATTTTGCAAACGAGGTTTGTTCTAAACTGTTTGAAGAAATTCAGGCAAATAAAAACATATTTGTTAATATGGATAAGAAAGAATTAATTCAAAGGTGGTTTAAATAAAAATTTCAATGCTCCTTACAAAAATGCTTTAAAAATCAAGGTAAATACTGAGATGAGACTGCTGGTGATATTTGTCAGTAGTCGTTTTTTTTTTTCTAATTTTATCTTTTATTGGGATTACACCAGTCCGATTCTATCCGACTTGCTTTCATTACGTGCGACGGCTCATCAGTCGATTACTCTGATTTCAACGCTCAAATTGCTAACAAAGAATCAAATATTGGTGTTATGAAACATTATTCAAGCAAATCACATATTGCTTTGGCATATATGGCTTTAACTGATTTAGTAATGTATGGAAAAAGAAATTTAAGTATTTGTCAAAATTGTGGAAGATATTATTTGCAATATTCTGGAAAAGAAGTGTATTGTGATTTGCCGAACCAAGATGGAAGTTTGGATAAACTTCTTGCAGAAGCTAATAGGCAATTAGGAGAGTTAAATGCTTATTCAATATTAATACCAAATGTCGATAAGTATTGATGACAGGAGTAAGAGGAGAACACAAAACACCAGGAGAATTTAGAATATCTCAAAACTGGATTGGTGGTAGTATGCCAAGTAAAGCTGTTTATGTTCCACCACCACATACTGAAATTGCCGAATTATTAACAGATTTTGAAAAATTTATTAATAATGAAGAAATTGATACACCAGATTTAATTAAAATTGCAATTTTGCATTATCAATTCGAATCAATACATCCATTTTTAGATGGAAATGGAAGAATTGGAAGATTACTTATTCCATTATATATACAAAGTAAAGGAATGTTAAATAAATCTTGTCTGTACATTTCTGACTATATTGAAAGAAATAAAGATGAATATTATGATTGTTTAACAAGAGTTAGAACTCAAAATGATATGATTGGATGGATAAAATTTTTCTTAACAGCTGTTATAGAAACATCTAAAATTGCAAAAGATAAATTTAAAAAAGTTGTTGAATTTACAATGGAAATGGATAGGAAAATATTAAATATGACTGTAAAACCTGAAAATGCAAAAAAAGTATTAGATGTATTATATGATGAACCAGCAGTTAATAGAAAGAAATTAGTTGAATTAACTGGAATAACTGAAAGTACAATAAAAAATATCATAAATAACTTTGTGGATAAAGGAATTTTAGTAGAAACAACAGGATACACAAGAAATCAAATTTTTAAATTTCAAAAATATACAGATTTATTTTTAAAATAATATTAAATATAAGTCAAAATTTTTTAAGATTTTGACTTATAAAAAATTATAGGTCAAAAAATCGTAAAAATTTGACTCATAAAAAATTGTAGGTCAAAAATATCAAAAATTTTGACCTATATTTTTATTTTTGCAATTAATTATAAAAAGTTAACTTTACAACACAAATTATAATTTTAAATTTATAAAAAAAGAACTAAATGCTACCACACATCTAGTTCATGCTATCCAAAGACCTCTTTTGAATAACTTAAGTTAAATATAGTATACTACTTTTTCTAGTATATGTAAAATAATTTTTGAATATTTACAAAAATTTTTAATTTCCCTTAAAATTAAACTCATCTGCAGATACTTTGAAAATGTTCGCAAATGCAAATAATTCAAAATCATGTACTAGACGATTATTATGTTCTATTTTCGAGATTTCTTTTTCAGTCAAATCAATTCCTTCAAGTTGTAATTTCTCTGCAACCTGTTTTTGAGACATTTTTGCACGTGTTCTTAATTCTTTTAACTTTATTCCTGATATATTTCTGTATTCATTATATTTTTTAATTTTCATTTTACAACCTCGTTCGTTTTATTAACGATTTTAGTTTAATATATTTTATTTAAAAATTGTCTCTAATGAAGCGAAAAATATTGACAATAAAATTTGGTATGATAAAATATATATGAGTAGTTTCATATTTTATAATATGAATAAAATTATAATCAAATAAAATTTCAAATTTTTTTTAATGAAGGAGTAGATATTATATGAATTGGATGGAAAAAATGAAAAAAACAAATATAGATATTGATATGGATTATGAATTTGATTCAAGTATACAAAATGCTTTGATTGAATTTTTTAGTGATAATAGCAATTACACTATTGATGATGTTTCGCAATTTATAAATGATATGCTAACAGATATATGTAGACAATTTGCTAATGAAACAGAAACAATGGATCCTAAAAAAAGAATTGAGGAATTTAATAAAAAAATTTATACAATAATGAAGAATGCTGATATAGCGGCATTAACATCTAAAAGTGAGCAGGGGAAGAATTTATATGGAAAACTTTTTGAATTTTTACAATCTGAACAATTTCCAACTGGAAAAGAATATTCACCACAAAAAGATAGAAATCAAATTATGAGTAAAACAGAAATCGAATGTAGAGATTATGAAATTAGAAAAAAATATATTCAACATATAATAGATACTTATGCATCAAGTATGCCATCGGATTTATTTACATATTTGGAAAGTATTAATGAACAATTTAAAAACAGACCTATAGATATGAATACTATGTACTTTGGAAGAATGAATATGCAAAATGCAGCATTTATGAAAAGAATTATTTTTGATTTGGGATATAGAGTTAATTTAGATGATTTATTAATAGGAAAAGAAATAAGTACAGATAAAATTGAAATGGGCTCACAAAAAGATGTTTTTAAATCAGGAGAAGTAAGAGAACAAGACGATTTTTGTTTTACACAGGCTGAATATAAAAGATTACAAGAATATGCGGAAAACTTGAATGGGCTTGAAAAATATTTTAGACAAATAATTGGACTCAAACAATATGATGAATTTGGATTCCCTATTGAAGAAGAAAGTGAAACACCGATAACGGATGCAATGAGAGCTTGGGGTGAAGAAGAAAAAGAAAGTGAAACACCGATAACAGATGCAATGAGAGCTTGGGGTGAAGAAGAAAAAGAAAGCGAAACACCGATAACAGATGCAATGAGGGCTTGGGACGAAGAAGAAAAAGAAAGTGAAACACCTATAACAGATGCAATGAGAACTTGGAATGAAGAAAAAAAGACAATAAAAACTGATCCGTATATTAAAGCATTATTAGATAGATTAATAAAGTCTGGTGGAATTTTAATACCTTCTCAACATTTGAAAATCCAACAAGGAGATTTTCAAAAAATTGCTAATGTTCCTTCTGAGGCATCTATAAAAGCTGGCTATAAGGCACATTCTCTTGAAGGAGTATATGAAAGAAGAAATATAAAAATGAGCCAGATTCAAAAAGCAAATCAAGTTATTCATGAATCAAGTCAAAATAAAGATGAACAACAAAATGAGCAAGAAGGAGGAACAGATTATGACCAACACTAGAACTAAAGAAGTATATTCAGAAGTTAACTCTTTTTTGAATTTATTATTGGAAGAAGATAGAATTAAAATTCCATTGAAATTAAGAAAGCTTATTAATGATGAACGATTAAAAGATTATAACCCTCAATATTCTTTTGAAAAACCTATTGATGAACAAGAGATTTCTGATGAAGCTCTTGCAATGATAGCACTATTACACATTAATTATTGGTGTAATGATAACGAAGAAAAAGAAAGAATAAACAATATTTTAAAGAATAATGAAGACAAATATCAGGCTGAATTACGTGAAAAATATAATCCTGATAATTTATTTAAAAAACAAAAGTCAGAAATACTAAATCTTGAAAATAATACTATTACAGAAGAAACAGCAATTATTGAATACAAAGAAAAGAATTTCTTAAAAAAAATATTTGATAAAATTAAACATTTATTTAAGAAAAATTAGAAAATACGGAATGAGCAATTAAAGCTCATTCCGTATTTTCAGTTTAATTTATTACACCAATTCTTTTAAAATAATAATATGAATTCATACCACCTTTAAAATAAATTTCTTTTTCTAAAATATCTTGCAAATTATTATATAGAACAATAATTTGTGATAAACCCTTACATTCTCCTGCATTTAATCCATTTTCTAAATAAGTTTCATCAAGTAATTTTTGAATATTTAAATTTCTATCCATAATTTTATGAATCTTATTTTTAATTTCTCTATAATTTTTGTTGTTTTTCATTAAATATTGTCTAATATCTTCAATACTTTCATAAAAATCATCACTATATTCTTCTATAAATGGTTTTAATTTTTCTTCCATTGTAAAATCCCCATATACATAAATTAATTCTCTAAATATAATTTCTTCAACACGATTTTTAATCGAATTCATTTTGCCAACCCACTCAAGTTGATTTATGGCTTTTAATTCTTCTATAATATTTTCTTGTTCTGCAAATTGTTTTATTAACAGGTTATATCTAGCCGTTGCAGTATCATCAATTTCTTGTAAATGTTCACTTAATTTGTCATCCATTAATAAAATTGTATATTCAGCTTTCTTTTGAGTTTTCAAATAATTTAATCTCATTTTTCCATATTTTCCTAATTTAAAATTGTTAGTATTTGAGACTACCAAGTTAGGAATATAGTAATCTCCACATTTTCTATAATCTATTTCCATATTTATCAATCCTTTCTACATTTCAAAATCTATTTCATTATCTTCCTTTTCAAAATGGCTTGTATCGAGTTGCTTTTCAAAATTAATATACGAATATGTTTCTTTATTAAAATCTCTTATAAGGTCATCCTCACAAGGATATGAAAATTTATGACACAACCATTTAAGAAACTTTTTTAAATTATCCTTAAATTTATTAATTATTTTGTTTAAGCCTTTATTTTCTTTTTCTAATTCTTTTATCTTTTTCTAATTCTTTTATCTTTTTCTGATATTTATGTTCTATATGGTCAATTTTATTTTCATATTCAAATTTTAAATCTTCTTCATCTTGATTTTTGGATTGTTGCAATAAACAAACAGTTTGTTCTAAATTTTTATTTTCATTTTGTAAACGTTCTTTTTCTTTTACAAACTCTTCTGCAACATCTATTATTTCAGTTTGTTTAGATAATTCCTTGTGCAAAGCCACATTTTCATTATGAAGTTCTTTTATTAGCCTGTTTTGAGGTTTTATAATCTTTTCTTCAATTATTTTATCCCTATTTAAAACAAGTTTTTTTATATCTTGTAGTTCGGGTGTGTTTGGTAACTCTAAAGTTGCAGTTTTTAAAATTTCTTTTGCTTTAGCATAATTAGTTACTTTTTTAAATTTTTCAACTGACAGATTTTTTCTATTAGTTTCTTCAACATATAAGCCTCTTTCTAAATCAAATCCTTTACTTTTAACGTGTTTGAAAAACGAATCTTGAAACTGCCTATAACTATTTCTGCCTTTCCAAAAATCTCTTGCACATATTTTATCAATTGCTTTGTTTTCTTTATCTTTAGTATGAACTATTGGAACAAACATTAAGTGTAAATGTTGCGCTCCTTCATCTAAATGAACAACAGCAGATATAATATTTTCTTCTCCAAGATTTTTATAATTACAGATAAATTTGTAGCATTCATCAAAGTATCTTTTTGTTTCTTGTTCTCCAATTCTGTCAAAAAATGCTTGGTCAGAAGTAAACATTAATTGGCACATAATTATACTTGTCTTTTTTAGATGTGCAGTTATATTTCTTTCTTTTAAAAATTCATCAAATTCTTTTGTATAGGTGTAATTGTTTTTCTTTATATAATAATTTAAATGTGTTCTGATTGGATCAATATCTTTATTTGTATGACATTTTGCTTTTCTATCATTGTGGGTGCATTTACCATTTACCTCAGCTCGTGTTAATTTCTCATTTCTTACTATAGCATAACTCATAGCTCCAAAGTCCTTTCTTGCACTAAAACAAATTTATTTGTCTAACACACTAGACAAACAAGTTTGTCTGTGTGCCCTACGGGGTATTACCTAAAAACTGCTAAAGCATTTTTTAGGCTATAATTTGCCATAGCTTTTGCTATAACAAATTATAGTGAAGTTGCAGTTTAAAGTTCGTGTTTGCAACTTCATATCGGAGCAATTTCTTATATAGTATCATCTAGTGTATCAAAGTTAGCATATAAGAAATCAAGTGAGCCAGCAGGATATTCTCTTTCATTTGCCTTAATGGTATCTGCCTTTTTGGTTATTTTGGTTATATTGGTATTTCCCAAATTATTGTATAAGCAAATCATCAAATAATTTTTAGCATTTTGTATATTAGGTGTATTTTTCAATATATCCAATAATTGAACAAGATTATCTTTTGTTATTAAATTAAGCTTGTCCGATATTTTAAAATGATTAACTGTTATATTTCCAACTTTTAAATTATCTGTATAATAAAGATTATCAATTACATCTTCTAAAATTGTTTTTTCTTCTTTTGTAAATTCATTTAAATTACATTTCTCTTTTATCAATAAAAGTTCTTCATCACTTTTAGGATTGATGGAATCAGTATTGATTATATTAGTATTGATATTATTAGTATTGATTCCTCGTAAATTTTCCGAGTCAAGAGCCGTAGATTCTCCGATTCCAGAGTCGTAATTTTTACGATTCAAGAATCGTAAATTCTCCGAGTCTGAATGATTAATCTTTCCTACATATATTAAATTAGGTTTTCCTAGTCCCTGTCTTTTTTCTTGAACAAGATTTACTTCCATTAATATTTTGAATGATTTAGTAACTGTTTTATCTGATAAATTTAATTTTTCTTGTACTTCTTCTCTTGTAAAAATTAGATAAACATTATTATCTTCAGCTATCCAATGATTTTTTTGAGATAAAGATAATCTATCTAATAAAAAGGCATATAAAATTTTACTATCTGAATTTAATTTGTTTTTGTATTTTTCATTTACAAATAATTCTTGAGGAATTTGATAGTATTTATGCTCTAATGTTTCATTTGATTTGTAAGGTATAAAATCCATAACAATAGTTCTCCTTTCAGTTTTGAAATTCCTGAAAGTGTTGAAATATCAATAAATTTATTTTGCGGAACATTTCTGAACATTTTTTTAAGAGCAAAAATTCATTGCGGAACATTTTGCGGAACAAAATAATCGGATTTTTAAGAATTTTTTAGAACTTTTTAGAATTAAACTAAAAAAATACTATTTCCTAAAATCCTAGAAAATAGTACGTTTATATAATAAAAACTGCTTTCAAGTTCTTTCGAATTTTCTTGAAAACAGCTCTAAATATGGTCGAGGCGGTAGCTTTTTCAAACTACCACAACCCTTTTATTTATCAATATTTTATGATACCTTTTGTATTTTAAAACATTTTTTTAAAACTCTTATTTTAGTATTAATCTAAAATTCATATATTTAATTTTAAATGTTCTTTTATGCTCTTTCTCTCTTTAAATAATCTATTACTTTTTGAGTTCCTTTTTGTTTATAATAATTGTAAATATCGCCATAAGTATTTATTGTAGTTTCAATATTGGCATGTCCCATTAATTTTTGCAATACGGGCAAGTCTACTCCTGCCTCAATACATCTAGTTGCAAAAGTATGTCTTAACATATGGGTATTTACTGGTTTTGTTATTCCTGCATTTTTGCATATTCGCTTAAATGCCGAATTTATTGTATTATCTACATATAATTTTTTATTTGCTTGACAAAATAGAACTTTATTTTTGTTTTCTATTTTGTTATTTAATGAATCTATTATAATATCTTCTGTAAGTTCATTTATTTCTATATTTCTTTTCCCACTTTTTGTTTTAGTTGGACCAATAATAGTATTTTTATTTCTATCTTTTGTTAAAGTTTTTGTAACTTTAATCATTTTATTATCTAAGTCAATATCTTCATCGTAATTCAATGCTAATACTTCACCGATTCTCATTCCTGTATATAAACACAAAAGAATAATGTTTTTATAATTTGATGAATGACTTTCTAAATAGTCTTCTAATTGATTTTGTTCTGTTATTGTTAAAGCAACTACATCTTTATCTTCCTTTAAACTTTTGGGCTTTTCAATACGATCAATGCCTTCAAATAGATTTTTTACTAAATATAATTTATAATTTGCATATTCATAAACATATTTAAGCATTCTATAATCTTTTTTTATAGTAGAATTTGACTTTACTCTTTCTTCCTGTAAAAAGTCTTCAATTTGTTTTTTTGTTACTTTTTCTATTGGAATATTTGCAAATTTATGCTTTTTAATTCTTTCTAATGTTGACATATTAGTATTGTAAGCATTTGCTTTCGTTTTTCCCATTCTATATTTTGAATCTTCAATTTCTTTTGCTAAAATTGCTATTGTTTTTTCTGTTCTTTTCAATTCAATAGAACAACCAGACCTTTTTATTTCTAATTTGTATTTATACATTTTATCTAATGCTTCTTCTTGTGTTTTAGCAGTAAATGTTTTTCTAATTACTTCTCCTGTTTCTATATCTTTTCCTATTGTTAAAGTTGCTTTATGTTGTTCATTAATATAGAACTTATCGCATTTATCAGCATTTTTACATTTTCTACATTTATCACAATTATTCATTGATTTTTTATTTTTTCTATTTTGACAAACAGATCTATCTTTGCATTTCTTACATATAGGACACATAGATAATTCAGAGTTCTTTTTTTCTGTTTTTATTATATATGTTCCGACTGTATAACCTTTATTACTCATAATATTTCCTCCATTTCTTAAATTTTTTGAGGAAATACCTTGCTCAATTTTTAAATTGGTAGTATAATTATTTTACAAATATATCGAACAGGGTATTTCCTGTTTACCAGAAGATTTAATGTGCTAGATTAAGTCTTCTTTCTTTTTTATTCGACCATAATTCTTTTATGGCTTAAAAATTCATTTAAACAATCAGCTTTTATCCAAAATTTTCTGCCTATTTTTATACTTGGAAAATCTTCTTGATGAAATAATTGCAAACACTTTTGTTTTCCAATATGCAATAATTTGCATACATCATCTGTTGAGTATAGTTTAATGTCAATTTCTTTTAAATTCTGCATATTTTTACCTCCTTTCCTTGACAATACCTACTTAATATAGTATAACTATATTGTGAGAGATTTATCAAAACTATTTAAAATTGTAAATTGATTATATAATCATATTTTATATTTGTCAACATATTTATAAAAATATTTTGAAATATTTCACATTTTATTTTTAGGGGGATTAAAAAGATGCGAAAATTACCTCAATATTCTTTTAATGAAGGATTTTATATATGGTTTGATATAAACTCTAAGGAGGAGTATTATTCAACACCATTATATATGTATAAAACCGATTTTAATGATGATTTATCTAATTATAAAAGGGTAATTATACAAGAAAAAGACTTTTATAAAAAAAAGCCAAGCAAAAAAAATTCTGCTCCAAAACATCCTGCAACTATTCTTTATCCTTTTGCTGAGCAATTTGGAAGACTTTTGATAAATTTATTAAATGCAGACTTTTCAAACTTTAATAAAGCATATAATACATTTTTCTATTTGTATGGATTTGAATTATTAAGAGAATATGTACCAGATAAGGAATTAATAAATACATATAAGTCTGAAGAAGAATTAACAAAAATAATGAAAAGAGTATATGAAGATAGTTATGGATATGTATCAGATATGCAATATAATTTTAGAAAATGTGTAGATTTTGTATATAATTTAAATGGAAATGAAGAACTAAAAAATAGCAAACCAAGTTCAAAATTTATAGCTTCTTTAGTAACACATCACAACGATGTATATTCATATTCAAGTGAGATAGAAGTTATTTTAGATACATATTCAGATAAATATTTAAAATATGGTGGACAATCATTAAATAAGCTAACTGAAGAACTAGATCAGGATGCTTCTTTTATACCAATGACTAATGTTTATACAAGTGAAAAATTAAGTAATATTATTTTTGTGGTATTAGAACAATTTGTAAAAAATTCTAGTTTACCAATAAAACAATGTCAGTATTGCAATAGATATTTTATTCCAAAAATTAGACAAGATGAAATATATTGCGATTTGTCAAATGAAGATGGAAAAAGTTGTAGAGAAAAGGGAGCAAAACAAACATATAAACAAAATTTAGAAAAGATTCCTGCTTTGCTAGAATATAGAAAAGCTTATCAAAAAAAGTTTATGGAAGTTGCTAGAAGTGATAATAATAAACAATTAAAAAAGGATTTTGATAGTTGGAAAAAAATTGCACAAGGTAAGATAAAGGATTATAAACAAGGTAAAGTTACAGAAGAAGAATTGTATAAGTGGATGATAGAAAATAAATAATAAAGGAGAGCAATGATGGAAGTAACAATTACAATTCAAGATATTTTATCTACTATATCAATGATTATAGCAGGATTATCTTTGTTAATTACAATAATATTTAATCTTATAAATCAGCATCAAATTGTAAAAGATAATGAACCACAATTATCTTTTTGTTTAAAAGAACTAAATGGTATGATATATTTACTTGTGCATAATGTTGGAAAAACTAAAGCAATAGATATAAAATTAAATATAAAAAAAATAAATAACAACAATGGTCGTGAGCTCTTACTAGATGATTTATTTAAAAATACTTTTGAATTGTATCCAGATGAGAAAGTACAAGGAATAATAGCAATTTATGGTGAAAACATATCTAATCATGTTTTTCCAAATATTGATGCTGATATTACATATAAAAAAGACCATATTTTTAGAAGGGTTCATTATAAAAGAAAAATATTTTTTACAGCTTCTGCAGATAGTAAAATAATAGTCAATACTAATTATGACTTACAAGAAATAGAAGATAATATTAGTAAATTACACAAAGCGACTTTAAGATTAGCAAATTATTTTGATGGTTGTGAAGTAGCTCCTTTCGATGAATTAAATTTAATACCTGGCAGACATTTTCAAGAAGAATTAGTTGATGCTCTTGATGGTAAAAAGACTGCTAAGAAATCAAGAGAAGAATGTATTAAAGAGCGATTAAGGAAGAAAGATAATTCATAGAATATACTAGAAAAAGTAGGTGATTAAGATAAAACGAAGACTTAACATATTTATAGATGAAAGTGGAGATTTTGGATTTGTAGATGGAAGTTCAGAATTATATGGAGTTTCTTTTACAATACATGAAAGTGATGATTCTATTTCAAATGACTTAGAATATTTAAATAATAGACTAAAAAAAGCAAAATATGATGGGATGATACATCTAGCAGATTTAGTAGCTAAAAGAGGAGATTATACTCACTTTAATTTGGAACAAAGAAAAAATATTTTTTGGTCTATATTTTACTTTTCAAAAAGAGTAAAAGTAAAAATACATACAGTTATAATTGACAAGAGGTTTAAAAACAATAGAACCCAATTAAATAGAGAATTAGCATTAGAAATAAGCAAGTTTTTAAACTCTATAAGTGAATATATGAATGAGTTTGAAAAAGTAGTTGTCTATTATGACAATGGACAAGAAGCATTAGGTGCTATTATAGATACTTTATTAATTACAAAAAATAATGTAGAACATAGAATTGAATTTGATCATAAGGAAAAAAGATTATTTCAAGTTTCTGATATGCTAACATTTGTAGATAAAATTGTATATAAACATAATCATAATATGCCATTAACAAAAGCAGAAAAATATTTCTTTAGTGTAAAAGATATTTTAGGAATTATAAGACAATTAAAAAATAAAAGACTATAATAAAAAGCCATTCGTTTGAATGGCTTTTTGCGACGCTCTGCGTCTACACGGGTTTGGTCCTTGTGAGACCAATATAAATAATATTATTTACAATATATATTATTCATTTATATAATAAAATTATACACTAAATTTTAAAAAAAGTACAGTATTTTTTGAAATTTTTCTTAATTTCTGTATATTTTTATTGTTTTTCTGTATTAAATTCATCTGCAGATACTTTAAATATTTTCGCAAATGCAAATAATTCAAAATCTTGTACTAATCTTTTGTTATTTTCTATTTTTGAAATTTCTTTTGATGTTAAGTCAATACCTTCTAATTGTAACTTTTTTGCTAAATCTTGTTGCGAAAGTTTTGATTGTTTTCGCAAATCTTTTAATTTACTACCACATATATTTTTATAATTATTATACTTTGTTATTTTCATATTATACCTCATTCGCTTTATTAACGATTTTATTGTAATATGTTTATAAAAAATATTATCTCTAATAAAGCGATTTTTAATTGACAAAAATATTTTTATATGATTAAATATCCTTAAATTAATACAAATGGAGAAAAAGTAATGGAAAATGATATATTAAAAGCATATGCAGAAGTTGATAAAATATTATCATATATGGAAATCAAGTATGTTGAAAAAATTCCTAAAAAAATGAAAGAATTATTTAAAAGTGAAAAATTACAAGGATATGAACCTAAAATAGATAAAGACTTACCTTTAGACCAACAAAACTTACAACGAAAAACATTAGCAATATTAACATTGCTTAATTTAAATTACTGGTGCGAAAGTCAAGAAGAAAAACAGGAATTAATAAAGGCTTATTCTGAAAATGATAAAAAAAGAGAAAAAGAGATGCGAGAAAAATATAATCCTGATAATATCTTTAAGAAAAACAATGCTGCTAAAGAAATGGAAAAAGTAACAGAAGATGTTACATTACTTGTAGAATACAAGGAAGAAAGTTTTATAAAAAAATTACTAAATAAGATAAAAAGATTATTTAAAAGATAGCCAAATAAACTATTACTATATTTAAATGTTAATAATAAAATAATATAGATTAATAATAAGGAGAGTAAAAGATGGAGATAACAGAAGAAGACTTAAAGGATATTCTTGAAAACGGAGAATTTGCGGAAGAAGACAAAAATATTTTAATAGATTTTTGTAATTCGTTTCAACAAAAGTTTTCAGATTTTGTTGACAGAGATGAATTTTTAAATAGAATTAGCACATTGAAGAAAATGCAATATAAGCATAAGGGAGAAAAGGCAAATGCATCGTATTCTCAAAATGGTACTTTGACTATAAATGATGACTTACACGGAAATAAAAGAAGATCAATCATATACCACGAACTTATGCATTTAATTTCAATGCATTTGCCTAGAGAAAATCCTGAATTTGGTAGAGTTCAAGGATTAAAAATAGGTTCAGAAGATATGAATGAAATAATGACAGAATATTTTACAACTAGATTACTGTTACATGAAGGTATAGAAGATCTAAAAGGAAAATATTATATAAAAAACAAGGATGGAATAGAAGAATATGTAGAACACGATGGAACTGGTTATCCACCTGCTGCGAAACTAGGAGAAATGTATCACAAAATTTTCGGTCAAGAAATTGTAGATGGATATTTTAATAATGCAATAAAATTTCAAGAAATGTTTAATGAAAAATACAAATTTCTCGAAGATAGAGAAGGTACAGCAATGGAAAATGCAGTCTATTTATGGGATGATGTATATAAAAACTATGGTAATGCATTGAGAATATTTATGACAAATGAAAATGAAAAATTAAATTTAGGTACTTTATCTGTATATGATTATTTAAAAGACAGCAAACCAATAAGGGATTGCTTACCTGTGAGAAAAGATACAAGATTAGAAGAGTGCGAAGTTGTTGGTATTCCTAGTGGAGTAGAAAAATTTTTGATGAGATTAGATGAAAGATTTGTAGCACAATTTATAAGACCAGATGTAGTTGGAAAACCACAAGATGCCGATGTATTAAGAAAAAAGAAAGATTTCTTTATTGCTTTAAATGCTATTAGGGATAATATTGAACATCTATCTCCTGAAGATTTAGAAAAAATAGATATGAACTTTCAATATGAGCTAAGTAGTGGTAATATGAATATTTTAGTAAATGGAAAAGTGATTCAAGTTTTTACAGATGGAGAAACATATTTAGGAACCAATGAAATTGAAAGAGAATATACACAAAATTCTGATCTAGATATTTCATTAAATAAAACTATAACTCCAGCACAAATTACAAATGATACTATTAATGTTGGAATGGGTATAGAAGACGCAAATGCGGTAGCATCTGAAATAAGACAAATGCAAACACGAGATAAGCAACAGTCACAAGAAATATCAGAATAAATAATTAAAGGAACAGTTTTCTGCTCCTTTAATTATTTATTCTGATATTTTCCATTTTGAGAGTATAGAAAAAGTTGTGTAAATAAATCCTTTCTATAATTTCATTTCATAATCTTTTTCTTTCGTTTCAAATTGCTTTATATCAAGTTGTTTTTCAATATTAAGGTTAATATGTGTTTCTTTTTCAAAATCTCGTACAATTTGATCCTCGGATGGATAAGAAAATTTATGGCAAACCCATTTTATAAAATTCTTTAAAGTCACTTTGAATTTATCAATCATCTTGTGCAAATTCCTATTTTCTTTTTCTAAATGATTTATTATTTTATTGCAGTCAGAACTTATGTCATAAATCTTGTCATTCAATTTTGTTTTAAATTGTTTTTCTTTATCTTCTAAACTTTTCTCTAATTTTCTGCATCTATATCGCAAGTTAGTATTATCTTCAAGCATTTTAGTATGTTTCTTTTCGTAGTCAGATGCAACATCTACTAATTTTTCTTGTTTTGATAATTCTTTATGTAAAGAAACATTTTCAATATAAAGTTTTTTTATCAACTCATTTTTAGGTTTTATAATTTCATTTTCTATTTTTTCATCTCTATTTAGCATAAGCTTTTTGAAATCTTTTATATCTGGTGTTTCAGGTAATTCTAATTTGATACTTTTTAATAATTCTTTTGTATTTTCATAATTTGTAATTTTCTTATACTCTTGTATTGAATAATGTCCTCTGTTAGTTACTTCAACTAATTCTCCTCTTTCTAATTTAAAACCTTTTTCAGAAATATGCTTGAAATAAGCATTTTGCAAATCTCTATAACTATTTTTCTCTCTCCAAAAATCTCTACAACATACTTTATCAATCTTATTTCCTTCTTTATCTGTTGTATGAACTACTGGAATAAATAACAAGTGCATATGAGGTGTATCTTCATCCATATGTACTACTGCTGATATTATATTTTGCTCACCTAAATTTTTGTAATTGTATATAAAGTTATAACTTTCGGTAAAATATCTTTTACTTTCTTCATATCCTATTTCATCAAAGAATTTTTGGTTAGAAGTAAATACCATTTCACACATTATATTGCTATTACTTCTTATTTGACCTTTTAAATCGTATTTTTCTTTTATTCTGTCAAATTCCTTTATATAACTTAATTCATTTTTCTTTAAATAATAATTTAATTCAGTTTTACTGCTATCTATATTTTTATTTGAATGATTTTTTGTTTTTCTTTCATTATGCTTATATGCTCCCATAGCTTGTGCCCTTGTCAACTTTTCGTTTCTAATTATGGCATAGCTCATATATTCTTTCTTGCTCCTTTTTAAATTTACGAGATAAGATTTTCTTGTCTAACACACTAGACAAGTTTTTTCAAAACTTATCTGTGTGGCAGGAGCTCCTGCACCCTTTCCTAAAAAATAACTAAAGCATTTTTTAGGCTTGACTCAAAATAAACAAGTTATTTTGAGTCAAGTGAAGTTGCACTATAAAGCATATCCTTGCAACTTCATATCAGAGCAATTTTCTATGAAGTTGCTATTGCATTTTTGCTAGCAAAGTTAGCATATAAGCTATCGAAAAATCCATCTGGATATTTTCTTTCATATTCACGAGTAAAAACAGCAGTTTTATTTTGCAATTTTATATTGCTATTTTCTAAATTATTATATAAACAAATCATTAAATAATTAGCCATATTTTTAACATTATTACTATTTTTAGCAATATCTAATAATTGAATTAAATTATTTTTATTTATTAATGGTAGTTTTGATAATATCTTTGAATTAGTAATCATAATACTACCAACTTTTAAATTATCAGCATAATATAACCTTTCTATTACATCTTCTAAAATAGATTGTTCTTCTTTTGTAAATTCATTTAGTTTAGATTTTTCTTTTATATCCATTAATGCGATACATTTTTCGTTACTTTTAGGATTGATAGAATCAGTATTGATTATATTAGTTTTGATATTATTAGTATTGATTGTAGGTAAAATTTTCGTATCAAGAGTTGTATTTTTTACTTTTCCAGAACCGTAATTTTTACTGTTCAAGACTTGTAAATTTTCCTGTTCAGTATTAGCAATTATTTCTTCATGCTGAATTTTGCCAACATAAATTAAATTAGGCTTTCCTAAACCTTGTCTTTTTTCTGCTATTAAATTTACTTCTAATAATTGTTTAAATGCTTTTGTAACTGTTTTTTCAGATAAACAAAGTTTATTTTGTACTTCCTCTCTTGTAAATATCAAATATACTCTACCATATTCATCAAACCAATGATTTCTTTGTGATAGTGATAATCTATCAAGCAAAAAAGCATATAATATTTTACTATCTGAATTTAATTTTTCTTTATATAAACTATTAACAAATAATTCCTGTGGTATTTGATAGTAACTATTTTCTAATATTTCATTATTTTTATAATAATCTATTTCTCTCATCTTTGTTCCTTTCCAAGATGAAAGAGCATTTTAAAGTTCTATGGAATTTTTTAGAACTTTTTAAAACATTTTTTATTTATATAAAATTTTTTTAAAACATGTATTTTAGAACTATTTTAAAACTTTTTATAGAATTTTTGAGAACTACATAGAAAAAGAGTATTAACCAAATTCCTTTGATTAATACTCTTTCAGACTTTTGCAATTTTCTTGAGTTCCCTCAAAATTGCTATCGTATGGTCGAGGCGACAGGGATCGAACCTGCGACCTCATGGTCCCAAACCACGCGCGCTACCAACTGCGCTACGCCTCGATAAATGTTTTAACTGCTAAATGCTTATATATAATAGCACATTTAAAAAACAAATTCAAGGCTTTTTTGAAAAAAAGTCCAAAAATTTTTATAGGACTAATTTCTACGCTTTCCAAACAAAGACAAAATACGAAGAAAAATATTAATAAAATCTAAGTACAATTCCATAGCACCATAAACATACAACTTTTCATCCTCGCAAAATCCAGCTTGTTGCATAAGTTTAATTTTATTCATATCATAAATAGTTAAACCAAAAAAGATAAACAAAATAGCCCAATCTAAAGCGATATCTAACATAGAACTTCCAACAAATATGTTAACAATAGTTAAAATAATACCAACCAAAAGGGCAACAGTCAAAATAGTACCCCAATTTGAAATATCTTTATCGGTTTTGTAACCAATTAGAGACAAGAGTCCAAATAAAACAGCAGTACCTGCAAGGGCATAAACAATAGAAGTCATTTCATAAGCCACAAAAATAACAGATAAGGTAAAGCCATTTATGAAAGCATAAGTAAAAAATAAAATTGTAACAGCTGTTGGTGAAAGTTTTTTAAACAATAAAGAAAAAATTAAAACAACAGCAATTTCTACAAGACCTAATGCCATATAACTACCACTTGTAAGAACAGATATATATAATCCTGATTTATAAACATATAAGGCAGTTAATGCACTTGCAAGTAGGCCTAAAAACATTCTAAAAAAAGTATTAGTAAGAACTTGGTTTGTATCCATAGTATGAATAGCGTTGCTATCATCATATGTTTCCATATTATCACCACCTTCCTTAATATATGTAATGATTAATAAATTATAAAACTATTCTAAATATAAAAAGGTAAAAAGTCAATAGAAAAATGGGACTAAAATCCCATTTTAAATTCCTTTATTTTTAATAAAGTCTACAATAATGCCACAAACAATAAATTCTACGGCGAAAGTGAAACTTGATTTAAGTAAACTCAAACCTAGATGATATAAAAATTGAGCTTCTAAAAATATGTAAAAAAGTAAAACGCCAACAGCTGCTAGACAAACAATGCCAGAAAATAGTAAACCGTATTTCATTATTCTATATGTTTCTTTATCTAGCTGTTTGAATTCTGAAAAAAATTTTTGCATAAATACCTCCATAGGAGTGATAAAGCTCCATAAAATATTAAAATAAACTATCTTATAAATATGATAACATGAAGCAGAAGCAAAATCAAAGGAAATAAATGCCAACTATTGTAATTTGCTATGAAATATGATAATATAACCATTAATATGGGACGAAAAAAGCGTTATATTATAGGAAGTTCGAAGAACTTCCTATAATATAAAAATAACAATGTATAGAAATTTGCAAGGTAAATTTCGCACGCGAACAAAAAAACAGACCTTAAAATGTTCTAATAAGTGTCAATGCTATTAATGTCCGCTTTTGGTCGCGAATGTGCTCAGATATATAGCAAAAGAAGGGAGACCAACTATGAAAAGTCAATAGAAAAATGAAAATTTTTTAAAAAATTTTCT
>OLOD01000928.1_pt1 | contig 20802 bp, 19 predicted proteins | sample 1671921 | NCBI WGS metagenome assembly OLOD01 (sample SAMEA3136626, study PRJEB25190) | human gut metagenome | biome: human gut; feature: human-associated habitat; material: faeces | place: Austria | collected 2013
GGCGATTTAAAATGGCGAGATGCGTTGCTGGTCGCACATCGTGTGAACAGTAACGGTTGACATGCGTTTCCAGGGAGATTATAATGTAGTGCATAGCAGAAAAGAGGAATGACATGATAAAAGGTGTAATATTTGACGTAGATGGTGTCCTTCTCAATTCCATGCCTGTCTGGGAGAATCTTGGAGAATTGTATCTGGATCATTTGGGAATTGAGGCCGAGAAGAACCTGGGGGAGACATTATTTGAGATGAGCCTGGAGGAGGCGGCAGATTATCTGATCTCACATTATAACCTGGAGAAGACAGTGGAAGAGGTTGTACAGGGACTGAATAAGGAAGTGGAAGACTATTATGCAAAACGAGTTCCATTGAAAGAAGGGGTTCGTCAGTATCTGGAGGAATTCAGAGAGCGGAAGATTCCTATGGTGATCGCAACAACCGGTGACCGGAAGAATGCAGAAGCAGCTCTGAGCAGATTGAAGGTATTACCTTATTTTCAAGGAGTTTTTACAGCATCTGAGATCGGAAGCGGTAAGGATCAGCCGGATATTTATTTTGCAGCACTTTTGCAGCTGGATACGGAGCCGGAACAGACCTGGGTGTTTGAAGATACTTACCAGGCTTTGAGAACGGCAAAGCATGCGGGATTTAAGACAGTAGCAGTTTATGATAAGGCAAATGACAAGAATCTGGCGCAGATCTGGAATACGGCAGATATCTATTTGCCGGAATTTGATGATTTTAATGTTTTTTGGAACAGGGTGTCTGAGGAAGAGAAAGAACAGTTGCTGATTGTAGAATAAGAGGAGAATGAAAAAGCAGATTCGAATTCAAAGGAGAGATGCTCCAGTAGAATTCGAATCTGCTTTTTATCATATAATTGGCTGGTCTGTCTTGTGTTTAGAGAAGGTGGATGCCGGCATCAGCAGCAGCTTCAACTACATTTTCAGGCCAGAGGGAAGACTGTACTTCACCGATATGAGCCTTTCTTAAGTAATACATACAGATACGGGACTGTCCAATACCGCCGCCGACTGTATATGGAAGCTCGCCATTCAGCAGTGCCTTCTGGAATGGAAGTTCTGCACGATCTTCACATCCGGCTTCTTTGAGCTGTGCCTTTAATGAGTCTTCGTCAACACGGATTCCCATAGAAGAGAGTTCAAGACCGATGTCAAGAACCGGATAGTAAACGATAATGTCACCGTTCAGCTCCCAGTCATCATAGTCCGGAGCACGGCCGTCATGTCTTTCGCCGGAAGCAAGTACGCCACCAATCTTGGAGATAAACACTGCGCCTTTTTCCTTCGCAATCGCTTTTTCACGTTCTTTGGTAGTAAGATCCGGATAAAGGTCTTCCAATTCCTGTGTAGTGATGAAAAAGATATCATCAGGAAGAAGAGGATCAATATAGTTGTAACGTCTGGAAATGTATTCTTCTGTATCTTTCAGAGCCCGGTAGACTTTGCGGACAGTATACTGAAGTGTCTCTGTGTTACGTTCTTCCTTAGAAATTACTTTTTCCCAGTCCCACTGGTCAACATACAGAGAATGGATGTTGTCTGTATCTTCATCACGACGTATCGCACTCATATCTGTGTAAAGCCCTTCGCCGGAATGGAAATTATAATTCTTCAATGCATATCTCTTCCATTTTGCAAGAGAATGAACGATCTCTGCAACAGAACCATCCTGTTCTTTGATGTCAAAGGAAACCGGACGTTCCACACCGTTTAAGTTATCATTCAGACCGGATTCCGGACGGACAAACAGTGGTGCTGACACTCGTGTCAGGTGGAGATTCTTTGCAAGAGCACGCTCGAAGTGGTCTTTCACTTCTTTGATGGCTACTTCTGTCTCACGAATTGTAAGAGGGGAATGATAGCCAGCAGGTATTCTTAACTGTTCCATAATAAACTCCTTTATGTTAGCATTTTATTGCTGTTCACAGTATTATGCGGTCAGCAATAGCATTTCTCTTCTATTTTAAGTGGAGAAGAATAAGAAGTCAATGGAAAGGTGAAATGAACACTTGTAATCAGTAAAAAAAATTGCTAAAATGAGCAGTAGTGAGTAATAAATAGTAAGGGACGAAGGTGTAAATAATGAATGTAAATGATATGATTGATACAATTCTGAATTTTGACCTGGATGTTGTTCTGGCGGGACTTAATGAAAGCAGTCATCATTTGAGTCAGATGGAATTTATTTCTCTGATCGTTATAACGGTCGGAGCAGTACTGTTATGTCTGACGGGGCTGAAACTGGTACGTTTCTGGTCAGTGATTGCAGGATTGTCAGCAGGATGTGCAGCCGGAATTGCAGTCGGAGCGATTGCAGGTCTGGATCAGACAATCGCATTGGCAGCAGGAACGGGTGTGGGACTTGTATTGGCGGTGCTTGGTGCATGGAAGAAGCAGATTGGTGGATTTGTGACAGTAGCGGTACTTGTCTTTGTTGTCAGTGTACATCTGATGAAACCACAGGATCTTATTATGTATGGAATCTGTGCGGGTATTGGTCTTGTGTGTGCATTGCTTTCTATTAAGTTTCATAACTTTATGCTGATTGCTTCTTCTTCTGTGTTTGGAGCAATGGCAGCGGGCAGCAGTATCTTTTATCTGCAGCCGTATAAAAACGGAATGATCCATGTGGCACTTTGTGTTGCAATTGGTGCACTTAGTATCTGGATCCAGCTTCTTTTGGAATCCGGAAAACGTAAGAAAAAGAATTTACTTAAAGCCGCAGAGATCCGTGAAGAACATTCTACAGAAAATGAAGTCGAGAAGGCAAGGGCACTGGTCGAGAATCTAGATGATTTTGATGAGCTGGATGAGATTATAGAGAGTCTTCCGGAAAATGTCCTGAAAGAAGACAAGGGCACAACAGTTGTCAGCATGGATGAATTTGATGATCTTGAAGATGATCTGGAAGAAGATGAAGTGGAGAACTTTAAAGAAGAGAAGTTTGATGTAGACGAGGAAGAAGTCGAAATTGAAGTAACTGCTGATGAGGCAGATGCGACAGAGGATTATGATTGTGATGAAGATCCGGATGACTTAGATGACTTGAATGATCTGGAAAATCTGGATGACTTAGATGATTTGGATGATTTAGATTATCTTGATGACGATGATGATATCGAGTTTCTGGATGAAGATGAGTAGATAAAAAAAGCTATCGATTACAATAACTTAACACATATCTGTGTTGTTATCGTAGTCGATAGCTTTTGTATTATCTTACTGCTGTAAATACTCCGCGGAGATCATGGATTACATGTCTTGGACATTTTACAGAGCACATTCCACAGCTTAAACAGATGTCTTCCTGGATTACTGCGCAATTATCTTCTACATGAATTGCACCTGCAGTACATGTTTTTTCACAAATACCGCATCCAATACAACTGACTTCACACTGTTTACGTGCAACAGCTCCTTTTTCTTTGTTAGAGCATTTTACTACAATGTAGTTTGCACATTCGTGAATCTTGATCAGGTTCTGTGGACAGACTTTTGCACACTGTCCACAGGCAATACATTTTTCTTCGTCTACTTCGGCAACGCCATATTCATTCATGGAAATCGCGCCGAATTTACATTTTTCTATACAGGCTCCACATCCGATGCAGCCATCTTTGCATCCACCGTCTTCAGAGCCGGCTGCGCGGCAGCCACCGTTACAGGCAACCAGAGCTGCCCGGTAAGGAAATCTCTTTTTAATTGCCATGATTATTTCTTCCTTTCGTATGGTGTGTTAGAAAGAGGAAGGCTGTAGCGTCTTTCTCCGTCAAATCTGCAATATGCATCCGCGATTGCAGGAGCAGTAGGGATGGATGTGATCTCTCCGATACCGATTGCTCCACAGGCAACATCCAGACCAGGTTTATCAATAACGATTGCTTCAATCTCAGGAACTTCGTGAGAACGGAAAAGTCCTAAGGAACCATATTTGTCAATTGGTTTACAGTTTTCATCGATTGGATACTGCTCTCTGAGTGCATATCCCATTGACATTACAACACCGCCTTCAATCTGACCTTCGCAGGAGAGAGGGTTGACAGCTTTACCAACATCATGTGCGGCAATCATTTTCTCAATCTTACCTGTCTTAGGATCAAGGATGCAGACCTGAGTTGCATATCCATAAGCAACGTGAGATATCGGATTAGGCACATCTGCACCAAGTGGATGAGTCTTAGCGAGATACTCTCCGTAGAAAGTTTCTCCAATCATATCTTTCATGGACTTACCGCTGTTTTTCGCTTCCATGAATTTTTCACATGCTCTGCGGCACGCTTCACCGGTTACAAGTGTCTGACGAGAACCGGAAGTTGTACCGGAATCAGGTGAAATCCATGTGTTGCTTCGCTCATAGACGATGTCATCATGGGAAAGATCTGTATTTGTAACGATCATCTGTACAAGTACAGTACCAAGTCCCTGACCGATACAGGAAGCACCAGTGAAGATGTGAAGTTTTTCATCTTCTTCAACAATTAATTTTACACGTCCTGTATCCGGGATACCAACACCAACGCCGGCATTCTTCATAGCACAACCAAGGCCAACAGCCTTACCGGCCGCAAGTGCAGCATCATACTCTTCTTTGACAGCTTCCAGTGTCTCTACAAGACCTGTAGAGTTATCTACAATCTGTCCGTTCGGAAGTACTTCGCCTGGGCGGATCGCATTGCGGTAATGAATTTCCCAAGGCGTAATGCCTACCTTGTCAGCCATCATGTTCAGAAGTGTCTCTGTTGCGAAACAAGTCTGTGTAACACCAAATCCGCGGAATGCTCCGGCAGGTGGGTTATTTGTATAGTAAGCAGTTCCTTCAATTTCAAAGTTTTCATAATGATAAGGTCCTGCTGCATGTGTACATGCACGTTCAAGAACCGGGCCGCCAAGAGAAGCGAATGCACCTGTGTCAGATTTAACAATCGCTTTTACACCCTGGATCACTCCATTCTCATCGCATCCCATTGTCATATCCATGTAGAATGGGTGACGTTTCGGATGAACAAGCAAGGATTCCGCTCTGGATAATTTCATCTTGATCGGTTTCTTTGTTACGTAAGTAAGCAATGCACTTAAATGCTGAACAGTCATGTCCTCTTTACCACCGAAACCACCGCCGACTAATGCGTTCTGAACTTTTACTTTATCTGTTCCAAGCATAAGTGTAACTTCGTGCAATGTCTGGTGAGCGGACTGGTCTGTTGAATATACGAAAATGTCACCGTCTTCATCATAGAAAGAAACAGCACATTCCGGTTCAAGGAAAGCATGCTCAGTCCAAGGTGTCTCAAAGTGATGTGAGATCACGTACTTGGAATTCTTGATTGCTTCTTCCGCATTTCCGCGGCTGATGTGCTTATAAGCACATACATTAGTCTCTTCTTCATCATAAACAAGTGGTGCATCCGGAGCAGCAGCTTCTTCCACTGTATGCACATGAGGAAGTACTTCATATTCAACTTTAATAAGTTTCTTTGCTTTTTCTACAGTTGCCATGTCAGTTGCAGCTACAAGGGCAATTGCATCTCCGAGATAATGAGTCAGTCCACCAACCGGAATCAGTGAATACTGGTCATGTTTTAAGTGTCCGATCTTATTCTCCCCAGGAATATCATCGGCTGTTACAACCGCTTCTACGCCAGGCAGAGCCTCGGCAGCAGAGGTATCAATAGAAAGTACGCGAGCTCGTGGATATTTACTACGAAGAGCAGCGCCATAGAGCATTCCTTCCGGATAATAGTCATCCGGATATTTACCTGTTCCAAGCACTTTTTCTTCAACATCTATACGAGAAACACGGGAACCAAGAGTCCAGCTAGGATCTCCGTCATCTGGTAAAACTCCTTCTTTCAGAATCTTAGCTGCCAGACGTACCGCGTCCATGATCTTGACATATCCTGTGCAGCGGCAATAGTTGTTGCGCAGCGCATAGCGAATCTCATCATCGGTTGGTTCCGGATTTACATCCAAAAGTGCTTTTGTGCACATAACCATACCAGGAATACAGAATCCGCACTGTACAGCGCCTGCCTTCCCGTAAGCATAAGTGTAAACTTTCTGTTCCCAATCAGAAAGCCCCTCGACTGTGATGACATTCTTTCCGGCCAATGAATCTGTGTCAGGTACGCAGGATTTGCAAGTCTGTCCATCAATGATAACAGTACAGGCTCCACAAGCGCCTTCGCTGCAACCATCCTTTGCAGAGGTAATGTGCAGTTCATCACGCAGGAACCGTAACAGTTTCTGATTCTTTGAAGGTGAGACTTCCTGACCATTTACTATAAATGATGCCATGTCAGTTACTCCTTTCTTTGTAACAAAATCCCCAAAGAAGAATCTTTGAGGAGTATGTGTTTGTTGTGTATTTTTAATTATATAAAGATACCTATGGTTACATTTTATCACATATTCAACAAAAAGCAACAACTATTCTAAAAAAGTTTTTGACACCTAAAAATATTTTAGATATATGATATAAAAAATGCATATCAGGACAAAAAAGGGAAGTACCGCAAAATGGTACTCCCTTGTAATTATCTTATATAAATTGTTCTTAGAAACCAAAAAGATCTACAACGCGATTTTAATTATCGTGTTCTTCTTCAAATGGATCGTCGTAATCATCTTCATCATCGTAATCATCTCCACCGCGGGAAGCAATTGCGAGAATCAGTGAAATAACAGCAAGTACACCACTTACACCGGCTAAAATCAGAAGCTCGAATTCATCTCCATGTTTCAGGAAAGCAAAAACAGCACTACCGATATAGACAATCATCGGGATAAGGAATGCAAAAAGTGTATCACGGTTATTCATGATGAAGTATAACAGTGCAGTGACAAGCATACAAAGAGCAACAATGACATAATTCATGCCTGGAGCAGAAGTTACGTTAGCTCCTGATGTGCTGAGTCCTGTTACGAATCCTTTATAAATACAGAAACCAAATGCAAGCAGGGAAATGATTCCAAGGATGATGCGTCCAGGTCTGAAACGTGGATATTCGTCTACATATTCATATTCATCATCATCTTCATCATCAGAGGATTTCTCATCATCATAGTCATCCATTTTTCTGGATTTTACATCTTCTTTTGCTTTCGCAGTTTCGGCTTCCTCTTTCTTTTTCTTCTTGGCAGCTTTACTGTCAGGGTCAGTTGCAAGCATATCTTCGTATCCCTTGCGAACTGCTTTTTCACGCTTATCACGGATCTCTTCCGCTGGAATGTTCCCATATTTCTGCTCTTCGGAATTATCAGTGGCAGTGGCATCAGTGGCAGCTTTCTGTGCAGCGGCTTTGCGGGCTCTGGCTCTCTCCTTAAGAATACGTTCAGCTTCTTCTTCTGAAATCCCTTTGTCAGCAGCAAGGCGGGCAATCGCTTCTTTGCGGGCGCGGGCTTTTGCTTCTCTGCGGGCAGCTCGTTTCTCTTCAGCGGCACGGGCGGCAGCCTCAGCTTTCGCTTTCTCCTCAGCAGCGCGGGCAGCAGCTTCAGCTTTCGCTTTTTCCTCAGCGGCACGGGCAGCAGCTTCAGCTTTCGCTTTTTCTTCAGCAGCGCGGGCGGCAGCTTCAGCTTTTGCCTTCTCTTCAGCGGCACGGGCCTCAGCCTCAGCTTTTGCTTTCTCTTCTGCGGCTTTCTTGGCAGCGATCTTCTTTGCACGTTGTTTATCAAGGTTCCATTGCTTTTTACAGCTATGGCAGATTGCATATTCATTAAAGATTGGATCCCCGTTTTCGCTGGTGCCAATCTGCTTATTCTGCAAATCCAGGTCTTTTCCACATATTGGGCACTTCATATTAATCATGTACTCCTCTCTTTTGTATCAAAATATTTATAACAGATTTATTATAGCATCTTAAAAGAGGAAGAACAACGAAAAAAGTGTGTTTTACATAAAATGTTTTAGAAAAAAATCAAAATTGCGTAAGAATTTAGTTTAAATTCATAAGAAATGGTGGACTTTAAAAATTTAATGTGTTAAAATCAAAAAGTGGCCTGAGAAGGCAAAAGGTATTGTTATGGTTTATGGTATGCCGTAAGCCATCATATAATTAGCCGGTTGAGAAGGAGATTGTTTCGTATGAGTAAGAAGATCAGAACCGAGGCAGTAGATTATCTGTTTCAGGCAATCTTAAGCCTTGAGAATAAAGAAGAGTGTTATACATTTTTTGAAGATATCTGTACGATTAATGAGCTGCTTTCATTGTCACAGAGATTTGAAGTGGCAAGAATGCTCCGTGAACAGAAGACATATCTGGAGATCGCGGAGAAGACAGGAGCATCCACTGCGACAATCAGTCGTGTGAACCGTTCTCTTAATTACGGAAATGACGGATATGATATGGTTTTCAAACGTGTAGGGCTTGCTGAGGAAGAGAATGGAACGGAAGAATAACACTTAAGAATTAAGCTTACAATAAAATACCTTTTATCAATCAAAAGATACAGCTTGCGGAAGATCCTGATAAAGTCTTTCGCAGGCTGTATCTCGTTTTAAACAGAAATGTTTATTTCCCTTTCTTTTTCTCTTCGTTTTTTGAAGACTTGGAAGAGAGGTCATCAATGATCCGTTCAATGATCATTTTCTTGATATATACATCAAAACTCAAGCTGCATATAAATGCAAACTGTTGTAAGATCTCCTTATCTTCGCCATCAGCAAGATGAGTGAAAGTCTCAGCAGATTTCTCATAAGTAGCAGTTACATTCTCTTTGATGGAATCCAGCTGTTCTTTTTCAATCTTGCAGACTTCTTTGTAAATATCCGCTAATTCAAAAGAGCTTCCATCCGGAAAATATTTCTCTGTGAGCGGTGCAAGAACTGTCTCAATATCTTTGATTGAAAGGATATTTTTAAAATAATAAATGAAGACCAGAAGGAGCAGGTGCTCTCTGGAATACTTCTTCTTCACCGGGGGTGGAAGAAGATTGTTCTTCGTATAATTATTGATCATGGTCTTTGTCAGGATCTTATCATCAGGGTAACGTTTGGTCGAAGCCAGCTGCTCATCCATAAAAGTAGTTACTTGATCCATGTAAAGATTAATATTCGGAACATCACCGGGATGCACATAACTTAAAGAAGAAAGTTCTTCCAAAATGCTGTTTAACAGATTACTTGTGTCTATATTCATGTTATCACCTCAATACATTTATTATATAGTATTTAAAACTAGATAGCAAGCAAAAGATAAGAAGGCCGGAAAATGTAGTTGACAAACAGGAACGTGTGTTTGATAATGGGAATACATTTACAGATATCTTTATAACCTTAAAGGAGTGGAAAGATGAGCATTTATGATAAATTAAATGAACCACAGAGAGAGGCTGTTTACCACACGGACGGTCCTCTTCTGATCCTTGCCGGAGCCGGTTCAGGAAAAACAAGAGTTCTGACGCACAGGATTGCATATCTGATCGGAGAACGTGGCGTGAACCCATGGAATATTCTTGCAATCACATTTACGAACAAAGCGGCAGAAGAGATGCGCCAACGTGTGGATAATCTTGTCGGTTTTGGAGCAGAAAGTGTATGGGTGAGCACATTTCATTCTGCATGTGTGCGTATTTTGAGAAGATTTATTGACAGATTAGGGTATGAGAATCATTTTACCATATATGATACAGATGATCAGAAGACATTAATTAAGGAAGTCTGTCGGAAAGTAGATGTGGATACGAAAGTGTTTAAAGAAAGAAGTCTGCTTTCAGCAATTTCATCTGCCAAGAATGAGATGATCCTTCCGGATGAATTTGAACTGAATGCCGGAGGAGACTTTGCAAAGATGAAGATTGCCAAGGTTTACCGCGAGTATGAGGCGCAGATGAGAGCGAATAATGCACTGGATTTTGATGATCTGCTTGTAAAGACAGTACAGCTTTTGCAGACACAGCCGGATGTGCTTGAGAGTTATCAGGAAAGATTCCGCTATATTATGGTAGATGAATATCAGGATACAAATACAGTCCAGTTTCAGCTGGTAAGCCTTCTTGCAGGAAAATATAAGAATCTTTGTGTCGTTGGAGATGATGACCAGTCAATCTACAAATTCCGTGGAGCGAATATCCGGAATATTCTTGACTTTGAGCATGAATTTCCGGATGCAAAGGTGATCAAACTGGAGCAGAACTACAGATCTACAGGGAATATTCTGAATGCAGCGAACAGTGTGATCGCGAATAACCGCGGAAGAAAGGAGAAATCACTTTGGACGGAGAACGGAGAAGGTGAACTGATCCGTCTGCGTCAGTTTGATACTGCATTTGATGAGGCGGATTTCATAGGCGAAGATATCAAAAGTGCTGTCAGACAGGGAGGTTCCTATAATGACAGTGCAGTTCTTTATCGTACGAATGCACAATCCCGTCTGCTGGAAGAGAAATTTATTGCCATGAATATTCCTTATAAGATTGTCGGCGGTGTAAATTTCTATGCGAGAAGAGAGATCAAGGATCTTCTTGCTTATCTCAAGACAATCGACAATGGACGTGATGATGTTGCGGTTAGAAGAATCATTAATGTCCCAAAGAGAGGAATCGGTCTTACAACAATTAACCGGATTCAGGAGTCTGCAACAGAACGTGGAATTGGTTTTTATGAGGCATTACTGGCACCGGGGCTGATCGCAGGTGTGGGAAGAAGTGCAACAAAACTGGACTCTTTTGCGGCATTGATCGAGTATTTTAAGACGTTGGCAGAAGAGATGAACATCACAGATCTTTTACAGGAAGTGATTGAGAAGACAGGATATATAGAAAGCCTTGAAAATGAAGATAAAGAAGAGGCGAAAACAAGAAAAGAGAATATAGACGAGCTGATCAGTAAAGCGGCAACTTATGAGGAAAGTTGTCAGGATAAAGATGAAAAGGCAACATTGAGCGGATTCCTTGAAGAAGTTGCTTTGGTTGCGGATATTGACAGTCTGGATGAAGACCAGGAATATGTTGTTCTGATGACTTTACATAGCGCAAAGGGACTTGAATTTCCACGTGTTTATCTTGCAGGGATGGAAGATGGACTTTTCCCGGGATATATGAGTATTAATGCAGGAGACAGAGAAGAACTGGAAGAAGAGCGGAGACTTTGTTATGTTGGAATCACAAGGGCAGAGCAGGAACTGACTTTGACAAGTGCGCGCAGAAGAATGGTGCACGGTGAGACACAGTACAATCCGATGTCAAGATTTGTGAAAGAGATCCCGAGGGAACTGCTTGATACAGGAAACAAGAAGTTTACCCAGGAGACGGAGATGCCAGCACAGCAGAATACATATGCACGTGCCAGAGAAGCATTTCGGGCACAGGCATTCGCAGGAGCACTTGGCGGAATGACACCTGCAAAGAATCAGGGGGCGGGTAAGTCGCTTACAGGAAGTCAGGCACTGGCATCCCTGCAGAAGGGAAGTCAGCTGGCAGCAGGTGGGAATGGTCCACTTGGTTATGAGGTCGGAGACCGGGTACGTCATGTGAAGTTTGGGGAAGGAACAGTAACGGATATCAAAGAAGGCGGACGAGATCACGAGGTTACGATTGAATTTGACAGTGTCGGAACACGCAGGATGTTTGCCAAATTCGCCAGGCTTGTAAAGGTATGAGAAAGTTATAAAAAAATGATAAATCAGTAGTAATATGAATCGTCAGGTGTTATAATAAACACAGATTATCTGTCACCACAAAAGGTGAAGAAAGGACGTGTTAATATGAACAAGAGAATAGAAGACATCATTGCAGAAACAAGATTGAACGAGATTCTTCATAAGAATGAGGCTGAGAAGCAGAAGAATACAGTAATCTGGGCACTGGCTATCATCGGAGCAGTAGCAGCAGTAGCTGCAATCGCTTATGCAGTATATCGTTTCGTATCACCGGATTATCTTGATGATTTTGAAGATGATTTTGATGACGATTTTGATGATTACTTCAGCGAGGATGATCAGGTATAATTCTTGAGTGAATTGCAAAAGTGCAGACAGGGTGAGCGAAGAAACCATCCTGTCTGTTTTTCTGTTAAAATAGATTAGAATTGATAGGAGATTAGGATGAAAAAAGGTCAGATCTACGAGGGTATTATTGAACGTGTAGATTTCCCAAACAAGGGGATTGTATTTGTTCCGGAGGAAGAACAGTATGTTACTGTGAAAAATGGGATTCCGGGACAGAAGATCCGTTTTATGATAAATAAATTTAAAAGAGGAAATGCAGAAGGAAGACTTCTTGAAGTGTTGGAGAAATCTCCATTAGAGACAAGAGAGCCGGTCTGTAGTATCTTTCCGGCCTGTGGTGGCTGTATGTATCAGACGATGCCATATGAAGAGCAGGTGAAGATGAAAGAAGGACAGATCCGCAGAATCATGGATCCGGTAGTAAAGGGCGAGTATCTTTTTGAGGGTGTGAAGCACAGTCCGAAGGAATTCCATTACCGTAATAAAATGGAATTTTCTTTTGGAGATGAATTCAAAGACGGTCCGTTATCTCTCGGTCTTCATAAAAAAGGAAGTACTTATGATGTACTGACAGCAGGAGACTGTCAGCTTGTCCATGAAGATATGGATAAGATTCTCCTTTGTGTGCTGAATTATTTCAAAGAAAGAAATGTAAGTTATTACAAGAAAATGCAGCATGTCGGTTATCTCCGCCATCTTCTTTTAAGACGAGGCGATACAACAGGCGAGATTCTTGTGAATCTTGTAACGACAACGCAGGAAGAATATGACTTGACTCCATTAGTAGAAGAACTTCTGGCATTAGAATTAGAAGGAAAGATCGTTGGAATCCTTCATATATTGAATGACTCCCTGTCTGATGTCGTGAAAAGTGATGAGACAAGAATTCTTTATGGACAGGACTTCTTTTACGAGAAGCTTCTTGGATTGGAATTCAAGATTACACCATTTTCCTTCTTCCAGCCAAATTCAAAAGGTGCAGAAGTGCTGTACGAGACTGTAAGAGAATACATTGGAGATATTGATAATCAGGTTGTATTCGATCTGTTCAGCGGAACAGGAACAATCGGTCAGGTGCTTGCTCCGGTTGCGAAGAAAGTGATCGGTGTCGAGATTATTGAAGAAGCAGTCGAGGCAGCAAAAGAAAATGCTGTCCGAAACGGACTTTCCAACTGCAGATTTATTGCCGGAGATGTGTTTAAGGTACTTGATGAGATTGAAGAGAAGCCGGATGTGATCGTACTGGATCCGCCGAGAGACGGAATTCACCCGAAGGCACTCCCGAAGATCTTGAATTATGGGGTGGATAAGATTGTATATATTTCCTGTAAGATGACCAGTCTGGCACGTGATCTGGAGATGATGCAGCTGGCGGGATATCGTGTGGAGAAGATGACGGCGGTGGATCAATTCTGCGAGACGGTTCATGTGGAGACGGTATGTTTATTGTCCAAACTCCACGAAGCGAAGCATCATGTGAATGTGAGACTTGACATGGACGAGATGGATTTAACGGCGGCTGAGAGGTGCTAGAGGTCCAGGGGATCTTTGCCCAGCGCGGACTGAAGCGGAGCGTAGACAGGCTACTTATGAGAAGATAAAGAAGTATGTGGCAGAGTATAATGATGGGATGAAGGTATCTAATCTGTATATTGCACAGGTGAAGAGAAAGTGTGGAATTGAATTAGCGGAGAATTTTAATATTCTTAGGTCAGAGGGAACAAAGCAACCACAATGTCCGAAGGAGAAAGAAGAGGCAATTATTGGGGCACTGAAAGCATTTCAGATGATTTAAAATCACAAAGAGGAGTGAATTACATGATGTATAATCCACAACTTGATACATTTATCTGCGTTGTAGAAGCTGGAAGTTTTAGTAAAGCGGCAGAAGAATTATATATAAGTGCACCTGCGGTTATTAAACAGATAAATTCTTTGGAAAACAGCTTAAATTTGCAATTATTTGAAAGAACACACAGAGGTCTTATTATTACGGAAGCTGGTAAATCGCTCTATCAGGATGCAAAATATCTGATTCAATATTCAAAAGAATCGTTGATACGGGCGCAGGAAGCAATGAATCATAATGAAGAAATCATTCGTGTTGGAATATCTCCGATGACGCCACCGGAAGTTTTTGTGGAACTTTGGCCTAAGATACAGAAAATATATCCGGAGATGAAGTTTAAATTGATTACATTTGAAAATACACCAGAGAATGCAAGAGAGATACTGGCTAATATGGGAAAGAATATTGATGTGATAGCTGGAATCTTTGATGAAACAATGCTTGAACTCAGAGGCTGTGATGGCACTGAGATTTCAAGAGAACCATTTTGTGTGGCGGTATCAATTCATCACAGGCTGGCAAAAAAAGAAAAAATTACACTTGATGATCTGGCTGGAGAAAATCTTATGCTCATGCGAAGAGGATGGAGTTATTATGGCGATATGCTAAGGGATGATATGATGAAAAATCATCCTGAAATCAATATTGTAGACTTTAATCTGTACAATGTAGAAGCATTTAACCGATGCGAAAACAATAATGAGGTATTACTGGCATTCAAGAGCTGGGAAAGTGTTCATCCACTGATCAGAATCATTCCAGTAGAGTGGGATTATACTATGCCGTTTGGAATTCTTCATTCGAAAAAACCGTCCATTAAGGTTAAGCGGCTGATAAATGCTATTAACAAGGTAAAATAAAAATTGAATACATGCGAGTAGAAACCTAAAGGTTAATACTGAATAACAAAACGAGACTTCTAATGGAGTCTCGTTTTGTTATACTTTAGCTGAAGTGAAAATGGAGGATACTATATGCAGATAAAGAGGATAGCTCTTGGAGGAATCATCATGACTGTTATCATGTTCAGTGGGTGTAGCACAACAGTCCAGAACCTGGCAATCGGGGAAGAAAAAACGCTGGAAACAGGAAAAACAGAGCAAGAGAGCGTGACAGAGAAGGATATCAATATGAATGAAAAAGAAAATTTTAATGCAGAAAGTAATATAAATGATGTTATCCATGATTCAGCTTTCGATGATTATGGCAGACTCATATTTCCGGTAGATATGGAAATAGAAGACAATCTGAAATTAAAAGACGTCAGCTCTATTTTGCCGTGGTACAGCGAAGTCAACACCGATAAAACAGTAGAAATCGTAAATTATATGAAAAATCAGGCAATGAATGGTGAGCAGATTTTTTATCCAATATACAGTGAAGAAGAAATGCAGGCAGATGCGGATAAAAAGGATACAGGTTTATTTTTCTTTCAGGGAAATGCAGGAGCAAAAACAACGATTATCAATGCAGGAGGAGGCTTTGTATATGTAGCTGGAATACATGATAGCTTTCCTCATGCCTTAGAATTGTCAAAGAAAGGCTATAATGCATTTGCTCTTATTTATCGTCCGGGAGCACAGACTGCCTGTGAGGATCTTGCCAGAGCAATTGCATTTTTACATGAAAATGCAGAGAAACTACAGATTGATATGACGGATTATTCTCTCTGGGGTGGCTCAGCAGGAGCAAGGATGGCGGCCTGGCTTGGTTCTTATGGAACAGCTTACTTTGGAGAAAAAGAATATCCTGCACCGGCTGCGGTGATTATGCAGTATACAGGACTTTCCCAGGTGACAGGAATGGAGCCGCCAACCTATGCCTGTGTCGGAACAAGTGACGGAATTGCATCATACAGAAGTATGGAAAAATATATTTCCCAGATACAACAAAATGGCCCAAATACAAAAATAGAAGTATTTAAAGGCCTTTCTCATGGATTTGGATTGGGAGAGGGGACTGTAGCAGAAGGATGGATTGATCGTGCGATATCTTTCTGGGAAGACAATATGAATGCTTTAGATAAGAGGTAGGATATGAAAAATAAACGATTTACAGCAAAAATATTGATAGATATAGGAATGACGATATGTTTGCTTCTTCTTATGCCATATAGTCTGCTCAGCGAGACTGCACATGAGTGGATTGGTATGGCGATGCTTGTGCTTTTTATCGCACATCACATGCTGAATCGTAAATGGCTGTTATCTATAGGAAAAGGAAAATATAACGCATTCAGAGTTATTCAGACCGTACTGGTTATCATCATGTTTATTCTGATGATGGGTTCTATGATAAGTGGAATATTGTTATCTAATTATATATTCAAATGGATAAAGATTTCCGGAACATATATGACAGCCAGACAGATACATATGTTTTGCGCATACTGGGGACTGGTTGTGATGTCATTACATCTCGGATTTCATTGGAATATAGCGGTAGCAATGGCAGGACGATTATGGGAACATCCATCCGTCATCAGAACATGGGCAGCAAGATCTGTCGCAACCACAATTGCAGGTTATGGTTTATATGCATTTTACAGGAGACAGATAGGAGATTATCTGATTATGAGGATGCATTTTGTATTTTATGATTATGAAAAGGGGATCTTTCCTTTTCTGCTGGATTATCTGGCAGTAATGATATTGATTGCATTTATTGGATATTATAGTGGAGTGTTTCTAAAGAAAACAGGTAAGAGAAAACGAAAAGGTTCATACTGAAAGAAGGTGGTGTATTTATGGAAAAGCGGAAATTAGTACTTACAATTATTGGAGTTGTTATTTTAGCAATGGTAATCATGGTATATATCTACTTTTCAAAACCTGGCAGGGATGAAAAGAAGAATCAACAAACAATAAACCAGGTACAGACCGTACAGCAGAAGACAGATGAGAAAAAAGAAAATACAGAAAAAAATACATCCGGAGATGAATTGGAAAATGTTACGCCGGGAAGCGAAGAATACCGGGGCTTCCTCCTGGATAATGTTCTTCATTCTCCAAATGAAGGGGACATTCATTACAATGTATATATTCCGGATGCATATGACGGGACAAAGGAATATGCACTATATGTAACATTACCCGGATATCAGGGATTATATTTTCAGGGCGTGGGAGAAAATATCAGGACAGAAGATTTTGGATTTGAAGCACAGAAGTATATTACCGATATGATTATTGTAGCTCCACAGTTAAATGACTGGGGACAGACATCAGCAGATCAGACAATTGAACTGACACAGTATTTTCTGACGCATTATATTATTAATCCATCGAAAGTATATATTAATGGTTATTCCGGAGGAGGAGAAACCCTGTCACTGGTATTGGCAAAGCAGCCGGAATTATATACAGCGGCACTTATGTGCAGCTCTCAGTGGGATGGTGCATATGAGCCGGTTGTGGAGATGAAAACGCCGGTATATTTTGTGATTGGCGAAAGCGACGAATACTATGGATCAGAACCTTTTAAAGAGGCATACCAGCAGATACATGAGCTTTACAAAGAACAGGGATTATCGGAATCAGAGATTGATAAACTGGTGGTACTGGATGTAAAAGATAAAGATTACTTTGAAGGAACACCGGTCACTTATCAGCATGGCGGTGGCTATCTGTTTTGTCGTGACAAAGAAATTATGGGATGGCTGTTCAATCAGTAAGAACCAGAATAAACCGAAAGGTTAAGACTGAAAAACTTATCGAAACTTCTCAAAGGAATCTATCAGTATTATAGTATGAATGTAAGATGAATGAAAGAAAACAAGGAGGATACGACAATGGAATATATTTCATTAAATAATGGTGTAAAAATGCCAATACTGGGATATGGCGTATATCAGGTAACAAAAGAGGAATGTGAAAGATGTGTGCTTGATGCTTTAAAGGTTGGATACCGGGCGATTGATACAGCACAGAGTTATTTTAATGAGGAAGAGGTTGGGAATGCAATCCAAAAGTCAGGCATTCCAAGAGAAGAAATCTTCCTTACAACAAAGGTGTGGATTGAACATTATGGATATGAAGAAGCAAAGAAATCAGTTCTTGAATCCATGAAAAAGTTAAAGACAGATTATCTGGATCTGGTATTGCTTCACCAGCCATTTTCAGATGCTTACGGTGCTTACCATGCATTGGAAGATCTGTACGATGAGGGAAAAATCAGAGCAATCGGAATTTCCAACTTTTATGTAGACAGAATGGTTGATTTTGCATCCTTCAACCGCATTAAACCTATGGTAAATCAGGTGGAAACCCACATCTTCAATCAGCAGAAAGAGATGAAGGAATGGGCAGACAAATATGATATCCGGTTAGAAGCATGGGCACCATTCGGTGAGGGCAGAGGAGGCATCTTTGAGAATCCTGTCATCGCAGAGATTGCAGAAAAATATCAGAAGACTCCGGCACAGGTTATGCTTCGCTGGCATATTCAGAGAGGGGTAGTGGTTATTCCGAAATCAACACACATTGAGAGAATGGAAGAAAACTTTAATGTTTTTGATTTCACACTTTCTGATGAAGATATGAAGACTATTGCAGAACTGGACAAGAAGACAAGCTCCTTCTTCTCGCATCAGGATCCGAATATGGTGGAATGGTTCGTGAAGATGGTTGAGGAAAGAAAAAAGAATAATGACAGTTCAAAAGAAAAAAAGAACTGGTAAGCATAAGAGGAAAAATCAATGAAAGTATTACTTGTCAATGGCAGTCCACACAAAAATGGCTGTACTTATACAGCTCTTTGTGAAGTATCCAGTGCATTAAATGAAAATGGCATAAGTACAGATATTTTTTGGATTGGAAACAAGCCGATTTCAGGATGTATTGCCTGCAGAAAATGTCAGGAAAAAAATAAATGCATCCTGGATGATATCGTGAATGAATTTCTGGAAATAGCAGGGGATTATGACGGATTCGTATTTGGAACTCCGGTACACTGGGGTGGTGCAGGCGGTGCAATCACATCCTTTATGGACAGAGCCTTTTATGCCGATTTAAACGGTGGCGGCGACAGATTCCGCCTGAAACCTGCCGCTGTGGTAATTTCAGCAAGAAGGGCCGGAACAACGGCCACATGGGATCAGGTAAATAAATATTTTGGTCTGATGCAGATGCCGATTATCACATCGAGATATTGGAATATGGTACATGGGACGAATTCGGATGAAGTAAAACAGGATCTCGAAGGAATGCAGGTTATGCAGATCCTTGGAAACAATATGGCATATTTCATTAACTGTAAAAATGTTGCGACAAAAATGGGAATTGAAATGCCAAAGGCACCGGATTTTGTATTTACCAATTTCATCCGATAGAAATTAGCGTGACAAACATTTTATACGACAGGAGGTGACCTTAGAATGAAAACAAAGAAAATAGCAGCAGTACTCTTAACATGCATCATGGCAATCGGTTTGATGGCAGGATGTGGAGCAAGCAATACAAACCAGTCTGCTTCTAATACAGAAAATACATCAACAGGAAATGGAAAAACATTGGTTGTATATTATTCAGCTTCAGGAAATACAAAAGATGTTTCTGAAAAGATAGCAAAAATTACAGAGGCAGATCTGTTTGAAATAGAGCCTGTGGAGCCATATACAGATGATGACCTTGACTGGACAGATGATGACAGCCGGGTATCAAGAGAACATGATGATGAGAGCTTAAGAGATGTGGAACTGGTGTCTACAACAGTTGATAACTGGGATTCATATGATACGGTATACATTGGCTATCCTATCTGGTGGGGAATTGCAGCATGGCCAGTAGATAACTTTGTAAAAAAGAATAACTTTACAGGAAAAACAGTCATCCCATTCTGTACAGCAGCGACCTCGGGAATCGGTGACAGCGGTAATCTTCTGGAAGAGATGACAGGAACAGGTGACTGGAAAGAAGGGGAACGATTCCATGGTGGAGCGTCTGAATCAGATATCAGTTCATGGATAGACAGTCTTGGATTATAAAAGAATATAAAAATATTTGGAGGAATCGTAATAAGTAAGACATAACCTTTAGGTTTAAACTGCCTAACAAAGAGAGACTTCTGTCCGGAGTCTCTTTTTCTTATACTTACAGTAAAGTTTGAAATATAGAAAAGGAAGATAAAGATGGAGATAAGAATTTTAGGAAGAGACTTAGAAGTATCAGAAATCGGATTTGGATGTATGGGAATGAGTCATGCATATGGAACTGTTTCAACACAGAAAGAAGCAGAAGAATTGATTGAAAAAGCGATCGATGAAGGCTGCACATTTTTTGATACGGCAGAGATATACGGAACAACAGAAGACCCTCATCACAATGAAAAACTGCTTGGGGAAGTGTTAAGGCCATATAGAAACAAAATTGTCCTTGCATCAAAGTGTGGGATACGTTTTGATGAAACTGCAACAACTGTAAATAAACCTTTGATTCCTGATGGACGACCGGAGACGATTAAAGCATCGATTGAGGGATCTTTAATGAGACTTAACACAGACCATCTTGATTTATATTATATTCATCGTATTGACATGACTGTACCGATTGAAGAGACGGCAGGAGCTATGAAGGAGTTAATGGAGCAGGGAAAAATCACACACTGGGGGTTATCAGAAGCCAGTGAAGAGATTATTCGACGTGCACATAAAGTATGCCCGGTTACAGCGATTCAGAACAGATATTCCATGATGTACAGGGATTATGAGAAATTATTCCCGGTGCTTGAAGAATTGAAAATAGGATTTGTTGCATTTTCGCCGCTTGCAAATGGATTACTGACAGCAGCATATCATTCCCATGGGGAATTTGAAAAGCCGGGAGATTATCGAAGCACAATGCCACAGTTTACAGAAGAAGGATTAAAGGAAAATAATGAATTTATGTCCTGGATGAAAGTGATTGCAGAAGAAAAAAATGCCACGCCTGCACAGATTTCTCTTGCATGGATGCTTGCAAAGAAACCATATATCGTACCAATTCCGGGAACA
>OLOD01000930.1_pt1 | contig 20796 bp, 17 predicted proteins | sample 1671921 | NCBI WGS metagenome assembly OLOD01 (sample SAMEA3136626, study PRJEB25190) | human gut metagenome | biome: human gut; feature: human-associated habitat; material: faeces | place: Austria | collected 2013
GATCAATACGGCTTGATCGCCTGTTCCGCTGATGGTAGGACGTTCTGTTCCTCCGTAAATGTCCATAATAAATGGCTTGTCGACACTACTGTTCAGATTTTTCAGAACCAGATTTTCTGCAAAGACAGAACCGCTTTTCAGCAGGACTTTCATCTTGGGAATCTTGGCCATATATGTAACTTTGGATAACGTTTTGAAAGGAGTTGCCTCGCTTAGGCCGTCATTTGTATCATCGCCTGTATCAGTATCTACATAATAGACAGTATAATCGCTTTCGTCGATGACGGGGATTGAAGGAGGAGTAATTCCCTTGTCGTAAGTCACTTCTATTGATTGATTGGGTTTGTTATCGATCGGGTCATTGTTCCCTTCACAACTGTAGCAACAGCAGATAAATGCATATAGCCATATATATTTTTTCTTCATATTATTAACTTGATTATGGTGAAAATATTAATTGGTATATCCCGGATTTTGCTTGACCACCCCTTCTGATTCGAGAATGTATTTGGAGGGTATGGCAAAACGTACTTTATGACTTGCCGACTGGCTATTGGGAAACATTGCCTTGGAGTCGGAAACAAATACTCCATGCCGTATTTTATCCTGACGCGACAAACCTTCTGCCATAAACTCATGTAACCGTTCGTTGAGGATGGCTTTATTGAAAGCATCCTTGTCCGACGTTTGTACATCAGTCAGTTCGGGTAAGTTTACGCGGTTGCGAATTTCATCAACAAGGTCGATAGCTTCCTGTGTCGGACCATTGTTGTTCATATTGATACATTCTGCTAATGACAGCATAACATCGGCAAAGCGGTAAACAATCAAATCTACTGAAGCAAATTCACCTCCGGTATAGGTATGGTCATCTACTTTTATGATGGCCGCTGCGTTAGCAAGGAATCCGTGCGTGCGGTCATTTGCTTCATTGGTGATACTGGTATAAGAAGTAACGATGGAGTTTAACCGGTCATCACCACTTTCAAAGGTGTCGTAGAAATCCCAGTTCATGCCGAAGGTAAACCAGCATTGCCTGTCCTCGCGATAGCGTACCGGCCAGAATTGAATGATACTTCGGTTTTGCATTCCATCGGCAAGTCCACATGGAATGGCATGGATGATCTCTTTGTTTTTGACATTATATTTGTTAAAAATTTCTCTGTATTTACCTTTTTCCATCAAATCATACGTGGTTCCGCGATAACTGTACAGTTCTCTTGCTATTTTTTCGGCTTCTGTATAATTTTTATCTATCATGTAGAATTTGAATTTCAACATCAGTGCCAGTCCTTTGGACACTCGTCCCCAATCGTCATCTCGTCTGATGGGCAGTTCGGTGATGGCATCATCCAGATATTTGTGCATGATGGCGGTGTATTCGGTATCGCTCACACGGGGGATAAGTATTTTTTCATTCGGATTAGCCAGTGCTTCTTCTGTGACCAATGGTACAGGGCCGAATAAGTCATAGAGAATGAAACCAATCCAAGCGTAAATACATTTTGCTTCAGCTATGGCTTTTGCTTTAAGCTTGTCGGTGATAGGGGCAGCTTCTATGCGTTTGATAGTTTCCAATACAGAAGTAAGTTTGTTATATTGCGAGTACATCCCTTCGGCAAAATCCTTGACATACCCTGCGGGAGCATTTTCTTCCCAACGATGTTCCTGATATTGCGGATAACCTGTGGCAGTGGTCCAACGGCTAGCCAATGTACCAGAGGTGAAGTCAGACACTACCTGATAGCTATATTGGTCGACTCCGTAGAAACTGCCGTATCCCATTCGGAATGGACCGTAGTACAACCCTGCAAGTGCTTTGTTCACATCGTCTTCATTGCGGAAAAAGTTTTCAGGATAGATTTCATTGTATGATTCCCTTTCGAGTGTGCAAGCCTCCATTGAAAGGATTATTGACGCAATTGCTATTATGAATTGTATTTTTGTTTTCATGATGATAAGGGTTAAAATTTAATATCCACACCAACAGTGAAAGAACTGGTACTCGGATACGTGTACACATCGTATTCTGGATCATATCCTTTGTAAGGGGTGAGTGTCAGAATATTTTTCATAGATGCATAGAAACGCACAGACTGCAGGACCTTCTTGGTAATACTCTTGGGAAGTGTGTATCCTAACGTGATATTGTCCAGACGGATAAACCATGCCTTTTCCATAAAGTAATCGGCATATCCAAAACTTGACGAAGTATTCTGTGTGAAAGCCGGAATGGTAGACGTAGTATTATTGAAAGTGAATCGATCGTTGAAATAAGGAGAGGTGTTGGTGCCTTCATAAGGGCCATAAGCGATGTTCACCAGATAATCAGTGTTTTTATAATGATTAAACTTACCATACATATGGATGCTCAAGTCGAAATTCTTGTAGGAGAACGTGTTCGTCCAACTGACCGGTATCGGTGTCTTATTATGAATAACGACCAGGTCGGCATTATCGATCTTTCCGTCCGGTTCGCCCAAATACATCGGACGACCATCGGCGTCTCTCATTATACTACCATCTGCATCGTATAAATAGCCATTAATGTCCTTGATTTTAATAGTGCCGGGAAGGGCACCGGGCATATGAGGAACTGTTTCTCCGGGCATGATTAACCCGTCTGAAAGATAGCTCCAGACGTCGTTCCAGTCAATGTTACGGGCCGGAGTATTAATATCGAGTACCTCAGACGGATCTCGTTTGGAGGTAAAGTCACGATAATAAGTCAATGTGAACTGGCTGCGCCAATTGAATCCGGATTTGGTGACTACGGTTCCATAAAGTGAGAGGTCAACTCCTCGTGTGTTGTCTATTCGCTGAGTATTGTAATTTAATGTGTTGATTTCGTGATACGACATCAGGTTCTTTGTACCGATACGGTCTCTGATTTTTCGTTCGTAAACATCAATGGTACCGCCAAACTTATTATTGAAGAATCCGAAATCCAAACCGATATTGATGTCTTGCTGTGATTCCCAGGATAAATCTGGGTTGCCAAGTACGGCGAGTGCTACACCACTTGTCAATTTGTTATTGAAATAATAATCTTTTCCGGGAGTATAATAAGTACGAGTGCCGGTCAGACTTCCGGCATATCCGGTGATACCTGCTCCAAATCGGAGTTTTAAATTTGACAGCCATTCGATTGGTTTCATAAATGATTCTTCGTTCATACGCCATGCAACAGATATACCACCAAAATTACCCCATTGTTTATTGGCTGCAAAGTTGGACGACCCGTCTCTACGAAAATTGGCGGTCAGCAGGTAACGATCTTTATAGGTATAATTCAGACGTGCGATAAAAGAAGCGTTCTGGTCTGTAGTTTTTGAAGATGACGCAATAGGCTTTTCGTATGTACCAAGATCGAGGTTATGCCATTTCACTCCATCGTATGGAAATCCGCGATTTTCACCACTCAGGCTTTCCGATACCACTTTCTGATACTCCCAGCCCGCCATCAATGTTAAAGCGTGGTCGTTGGCAAATGTCTTGTTGTAAGTGGCGGTCATATTGATGTAGTAGTTCGACAAATTGTTTTCGTTGATTTTGGCGATTCCTCCATTGGCGTTGATCCCTTCTTGAGTAGTCATAGGGAAATATGCACCGGTACTGGCAAATTTCCGGTCATATCCTACGGTTGTTTTTACTACTAAACCTTTTGCTGGCATAATATCCAAGAAAGCGGAGGTCAGAAGGTTATCTTTCTGGGTTAGCATGGTGGCATCCAGAATAGATGCGGGATTTTGGGCCAAACCATAGATGCGTCCAAGAGCGTAATTACCATTTTCATCTCGTATCGGAATCGTAGGATCATATTTGCGTACTGCCATGAAAAGGGTTGTTGATCCTGACTTTCCGGATATGGGCACATCATTCGACTTTATATGTGAGTAAGAGACTGTTATCCCTCCTTTGAAATACTTGCTGAATGTCTGGTCGAGGTTGATGCGGCCTGATGTCCGGTTGTAATCGTTATTCTTGACAATTCCGTCATTACCCATATATCCCAATGAAATGAGATAGTTGGATTTTTTACCGCTACCACTGACTGAAAGATTGTAATCCTGTATCTGTCCGTTTCTTGTCACAGCATCATACCAGTCTGTTCCTCCTGTGAAATTCTGAATCTCGTCCCAGCTGTAATTCCATGCCTTTCCGGCAGCTTCGTAACGGCGGCGCATCTCGTTAATGTCTTCGGAAGGCGGAAGAGTTCCCCACGGATAATATCCGCTGGATTGCATCCACCGTTCAAGTTGAGAGTCATTGGAAGCGATCATGTATTCTTTGGGGTTCATTACTTCCGGTTTTTCTGCGATCCACTGGCCTGTATAGGAAGCTTTGAAGGAAACATTCACTTTCTCGTCTGTCGATCCGCGCTTGGTTGTGATTAGAATGACACCTCCGGCTGCACGGGAACCGTAGATTGAGGTAGCGCTGGCATCTTTCAAGACTTGAATATCCAGAATATCGTCCGGGTTAATATTATCGAGTACACTTTCCTTGTCACCTTTCCCGAAATTAAGCCCCGGATCAGGCTCCCACATCGTACTGACTGGTACACCATCTACTACAATTAATGGTGAGGCACCGGCGGCCGCACCGCGGATTTGCATCCAAACAGCGGCGCCCGGCTGACTGCTGGTTTGCGTGAAAGACATACCTGCTACTTGTCCTTTTAGTGCTTGTCCCAAAGTGGTGGAACCTATTTGAGGCATTTCTTCCCCTTTGATGGAAGAGATAGAACCTGTTAAGTCTCTTCTTCTTTGGGCACCATATCCGATGACTATTACTTCATCGAGTGTTTGAGTGTCAGGAATCATATTGACTTTCAGATTTGTCTGGTCTTTTATTTTCTGCTCTTGAGTGAGATACCCTAAATACGAGAATATTAGTGCGGTATTAGGGTCTGCATCAATGGTGAACTTACCATCAATATCTGTAGTCGTACCTTTAGATACACCTTTAACCTGTATTGATACCCCGATGAGAGGTTCATTGTTCTCATCTACTACAACGCCTGTCAATTTTTTACCTTTTTCTTGCTTCATGGGGATAATGGCAAAGGTGTTTCCACTCTTTTTGAAGGTTAAGGACATTGGAGGCAATACCTTATTCAGAAAGGTTTCAATCGGCATTTGATTGACTGTAATAGTCACTTTCTTTTCTTTTGTCAGGTTTACATCCCGATATGTGAAACGATAAATTGTCTTATTTTCTATTTGGTCTAATACCTCTTGAAGACTTGCATTCTTGACCGATAGAGTGATCTCTTTGTTTTGAGCGCATAAATTCACCGGATGAATGACTAAAATGAAAAGAATACTAAACAAGATTAGATAATTATTGCTACATTTGTAGCGATAACTTTTCTTAAGATAAAAATTATCCATCATATTAAATATTAAGGTTGATACTAAAAACTATTTGCAAGTTTGTATTGACTATGGAACCGGAGGGTCTGCCAACCTTTCGGTTCCAATTTTGTTAGGGTGCTCTCTCTTTCATATCTGTTTTTTTTAAGTGATTACTTCATTCTTATCAGGATTTTACCATTTTTCTCTGTGTAGGTAAATTGATAGTGCATTTGTAAGAGTCGCAATACTCCATGAATATATTCTTCTTTAAAGCTACCGGTAAAGAGGTCGGTATTATATTTGTCTCCGGTTATCTGAATTTCGACTCCATAGCGTTTTTTCAACTTTTCTATGATATCAGAGAATTTGGCAGAGCGGAAAACTAGTTCTCCCCGTGTCCAGGCTGTTTCGAAGTGCCCGGTAGTTTGCCGGGAGGATAGCTGGTGATTCTTCTTTGAATAAATAACTTTCTGACTAGGTTTCATAATGATAGGATGCTGACTGTTATTTTTGGTAGTCAGTTTTACTGCTCCTTCTATCAAGGTTGTTTCTACTTCGTCCTGATCCGGATATGAGTTGACATTGAACTTTGTACCCAATACTTCAATTTCCACATCATCAGTATGTACATGGAAAGGTTTTTCTGCATCTTTAGCTACTTCCAGATAGGCTTCTCCCGTCAGGTATATATCTCTTTGGTATAATCCGAAGTCGCTGGGATAGGAAAGGGAGGTGGCTGCATTCAGATATACTTTCGTACCGTCAGGGAGAGTGATTGCTGCTTTTTCTCCGCTTTCTACTTGGATGGCTAGCTGTTGATCGATAAATTTATTCAGTTTATCGTTGGTTATATATAAGTGGATTTGTATACCTATAAGTAAAGGGATTGCAATGACTGCCGCCACTTTTGCTATAAATAATAAGGTATGCCTCATGGATGATTGGGATTTAATGGAAAGTTTTCTTGCTATTTGCTCAAATGCTACAGGTGAGGTAGCTTTTGTTTCATATTGCTCCCATACGTCGGACATTGCCTGCTTTAATTCTTCATCTGATAACTCTGTAACAGAATTTTTCAGTACCTTTCGTTCATCCGGAGTGATATTCTCATTGATGAACTTATTTAATAGATTATTTATATGCTTTTCCATGTAATGACTTTGTTGTTCTATAAGTTAATACGGGAGGAACTAAAAAGTCTACTATGGGAAAGTGTTTTTTTTCGGTATTATTCAAAAAAAATGGTGAAAAGAAGAAGAAAAGCACTGCCCACTTCTTTTCTTAGAATGCGGATTGCAGCTGAAAGTTGGTTGTAAATGGTCTGTTCACTGATATTTAGCTTCTCGGATATTTGTGGGGAAGTCATTCCCATCTCTTTGCTTAATTCAAAAATTTCTTTTTGACGACTCGTCAGTTTTTCTTTTGCTTTATTCAGCCGTTCTACAAACAGATCATAGTCTAGTTTCTGTTCGACTGAAAAAGGATTGCTGATTGGTAGGTTGTCGGAATAATCCAGATAACTTTCAAAGATGGGATTGTTGAGACGTTTGCGGAACTCGTCTATAATTAGATTATGGGAAATTTTAAATAAATAAGATTTGAAAGATTGGGTGGGATCAATGCTTTCCCGGTTAGTCCATATTTTGATAAAAGTATCCTGAACAATGTCTTTGGATAACTCGTGAGAACGGGTCAATCCGAAAACAAATCCGTATAAATTACCGGCATACCTATTATATATAACTTTGAAGTCATTATAAGAGCCACACCGTAATCCTTCTATGTGCTTTTCAATCTTCATATCGATTACATTCTGTATTCTTAGAGACAAAGTTACTGAAATATTTCATAGAAATCTCTATCTTTGTTACTCGTTTTTTTGAGTTTGAATTTTAATTGGATATACAACAATGAAAATAGGAGATAAAGTACGCTTTCTTAGTGAGGTAGGCGGTGGAATCGTCACTGGATTCCAAGGAAAGGATTTTGTGTTGGTGGAAGATGCAGATGGATTTGATATTCCGATGCCGATACGTGAGTGTGTCGTGATTGAAACGGATGACTATAATTTGAAGCGTAAACCGACTTCTTCTGCTCCAAAACAAGAGGGAACTGCTAAACCGGTAAAACCGGAGATGCCCGTCATTCAACGCCAGCCGGAAGTGAAGGGAGGAGATACGCTGAATGTATTTCTGGCTTATGTGCCTGAAGATGCAAAGGCTATGATGACTACTCCTTTCGAGACTTATTTGGTAAATGATAGCAATTATTATTTGTATTACACTTATTTGAGTGCAGAAGGAAAAGCCTGGAAGAACCGTTCGCACGGGTTGGTGGAACCCAATACCAAATTGTTGCTGGAGGAGTTCACAAAAGATGTACTGAATGATATGGAGCGGGTGGCCGTTCAGTTGATCGCTTTCAAGGACGGTAAGCCTGCAGCTATCAAACCGGCTGTCAGTGTGGAAATACGGATTGATACCGTGAAGTTCTATAAACTTCATACCTTTAGCGATTCTGATTTCTTCGAAGAACCGGCGTTGATTTATGACATTGTGAAAGATGATATGCCTACTAAACAAGTATATGTTTCGGCAGAAGAACTTCAAGAGGCTTTGCTGCAGAAGAAGTCTGTAGATAAACCCAGATCACAACCTATTGTGAAACCGAACCATGCTCATGGTGGAAAGAGTGAGATTGTCGAAATAGATCTTCATATCGACTCTTTACTAGATGATACTCAAGGAATGGGTAATGCTGAAATACTGAACTATCAATTGGATAAATTTCGCGAAGTGATGGAGGTTTATAAGAACAAGCGTGAGCAGAAGATTGTCTTTATTCACGGCAAAGGGGATGGTGTACTTCGGAAAGCCGTTCTTGATGAATTGAAACGGAAATATAGTAATTGCCGTTATCAGGATGCTTCTTTCCAGGAATATGGGTTTGGAGCTACTATGGTGACTATTAAATAATAGAATAAAAAAAGTGGAAGCCCAAACTGGCTTCCACCCTCTCTCTCTTTTGCATATTACTCATTTTACTTATTCAGTTCAATACCTTTATTCTGTAAAGTGATGTTCATCAATGCAGCATACTTGGCATACTGTTCAGCACTAAGAGTCTTTCTCATCAGCTTCAAGTTACCATAAACAGCGTTACGCAATTTAGCTTCTTTATCTTTCTTTGCTGTTGTGGCTCTTGACATCTGTTCGGAGAAATAATCGCAGATGTTTGCAACCTCTTCACTCTGAACTGAATTCAAGTTCAAATATTTACCTAATTTACTAACATTGATGTTACCTTCCCATTTTGCAGTTGTAGGTTGATTTCCGGCTGCAAATGTTGTAGCAGCAAGGCAGAGCGCTGCCACTAATGTTAATCCTAAACGTTTCATAATACCTACTTTTTTAATTGTTATACCTAAAAACTATTCCTAAAAACAAATCTAATACCTATTGAAAATTAGTCTAAGCGCTTAGTTTTTTCTTTTTACCTATGCAAATATAAGAATATGTTTTATAGCATAAAAATAAAGAAAAGGAAAAGATTCTATTTAGCCTCATTTCTTGATGTAAGTCAAGAGATGATATGCTTTTTGATACAAAAACGGTTCTTTATGAAACATATTTGTAATACGTGTGCGAAAACGATAGTGGAAATAATCTGCTTTTTAGGATTTATTCCTGTTAAAATGATATTGAGCAAAGGAACGTGACTAGGAAAGGAACACTGAAATCAACAACAAAACCATGGAAAATGGAAATGATTACAAATTCTTTTCCCGAATATCGGGTAATAATAGGAAGAGTGGTATCCATTGTAGTGGCTCCACCAACAGAAATAGGGGCTAGCTTTCCGAAATACTTCACTAATAATGGCGCACACAGCAAAGCGATGATTTCACGCATGATATTGGAAAGTAATGCAATAGTTCCCAATTCGGGCCCCTTGTATTCAGTAATGAAAATGCTGGAAAGTGAATAATAGCCAAATCCGGCTCCGACTGCCATACAGTCTAAAGGGCCTCGTTGGCTCATAAAGGCTCCTGCTACGGCGCAGCCTGCTAATGTGCCAATGATCGTCATGATGGGAAGGAATACAAGCCGCGGATTCAGGGAGCGAAAACTCTTCAGGGTATTCGGATCGTTACCAATACTGATACCTACGCAGAACATGAGTCCGCAGAGGGCATAGTAACTGAGCTTGCTGTCGGTGAAGTCGTATGGAATGAGATGATAAACTCCACAAAGAGTACCGATAATGAAGAAAGAGACGATAATCAAACTACCTTTCATGCTTTTGTCTCCTTTCCTCTATTCCATCTATATAATAGATACCATAATCCCCAGGCACATAACGTACTTCCTGCAACGGCAGCTACAGTGATGATAATAGCTTCCAGTCCGAGAGTATGCAAACCTTTGATAATAGATTCGTTACCTCCTACATCTATTCCGAGAAGAAAGAGGAGAATCCATATAAGAAGAGTAATTATCTTGTGTATCCATGATAGTCTTTTACTGCGTAACAAGTAGCCAAGAAGCATCCCTGTCAGCATAATTCCAATAATGATAAACATAGTTAGTGCCTGCTTTTTGGCTGCAAAGATAGTATTAAATGTATATCCCGACTAATCTCCTCCACGATTTCTTTCGTAGCCATTGACAAACATTCGGTCATATCATCCAGGCAAGCGGCATTGGCGGACGGTGAATCTTCGAATCTTTGCGCTTTTGTAGTTTGCTGATATTCTGTAGAGTAGGTTTTGTCAAGCAGACAATCTTCCTTTTGAGTGAGGCGGATAGAAATGGCAAGACTGGAAGTTGCCGGGCGAATTTTGTTATTGACAACCTCCAACATTTCTCCCTCAAACCAAGGGATGCTTGACTGGTTGAGTTTGATTCTGCCATACGTCTCATTCTTTCTGATTTTTACTTCCAGCCGATAGGCGGAATCGGGAATTATTTTCCCTTTCTGATTATCTATCAGATGGTAGCAGGTGCTACTGTTACATTCGGTAAGCAGTGCCTCCGTCGGAAATTCCCGATAGAGTTGGGTGAGCGAAGACTCTCCTAACCGGAGATGGAAAAGCTCACCTTCGTAGTTATATAACAGTAACGGTATATACGCAGACTTTTTTCGTTTCACGCTCGTGTAATAATCCATGTTGGGATAGTCGATGAAGTCCAGATATACGGTTTGGTCTGCTTTCTCCTGATAGATAGGAGAAGTGAGCTCGTAATACAAGCTGGATTTTAAGGCTTGTATCTCTCTTAGCATACTCCGGCTGCTTCGGCAGGAACAGAACAGTGGGAGTAAGACAAATATGCATAATATACGATTGGTTACCATCGTTGTGGTGTTTCTATTTCTATTTTTTTGCTGACCTCTGTTGAGATTCCTATCATTCCGGTTCCTCCATGCACATTGCTGGGATATTTGATTGGTTCATCGATTGTCTCGTCATAAATGTCAGAGTCCACAAGGTTAAGCGCTTTCAGATAATAATATTCTACTTCCGTGATGCTTCTTAAGTGGATAATGATGTCCATTTGATGAAAAAATCCCTCTTCGCTGGCAGTTTCGACGTGTGTACTGTTATATACTGTCATTGTATAAGATGTGTTTTTAAACCGGGAGTCATCGAATACCCCATAGATATTCCTTGCCGTGTCAAATAATCCGTTATCCTCATCTTGTCCGGTAGACGGTTGCCCGTCTGTCAGCACAATGTCTTCGCGTCCGATGAATGAGTAACTGTGCTTTGTCCAAAAGATGTACTCGCCTTTTCCCTCTTCTTCATAATTATATTTTCGTAAAGTAGTTTGTTTGTCCATCACAATGCGATAATAATTAGTTTCATTGGGACGGTCTTTGAGGGTTATCCGGTAACGAAGATATTTTCTTATGTGACCATACTCCAACATTGGAACGGTAAGAGTGTCGATGTTTTCTATTTCGGCAGGACGTTGAGGAACCGTTACTTCTGCCCACGCATGATATTTCCCGTCATCAGTAAGTGCATCAATACGTACCACGTCACCGGGAGTAAATTTGCTTGTAATGTTGAAGCGGCATTGCGGATCTCCTTCCTGTTCCGGTGGAAGGGGACGCAGGCTTTCTGTCAGTTGTCCGTTGACGCGTACCTCTATCGTTGCATTTTGGATATGAGTTGTAGCGTCCTTTCCTGTGAAGTTGAGGAAAAGAAGATTTGCCTGGCTTTCAGCATTAATCAGTGCATTCATTACTAATTTGGGCGGATTGTCCTTGATGCTGAAAGGAAGCTCATTCTCACACGAAACGATTATTAATGTTGCAATCAGTACGGATAAATAGTGTATAAAAGTTTTCATTGTCGGTTTAGAATTTATAAGTATAAGTAAACGAGGGTATTATAGGTAATAATGTATATTTCTTGATGACACCTTTTCCTTGTTCATTGTGAGCTCGGTAAATCCATGCCGGATTCATCGCGTTATACACATTGTATAGACTGATATTCCAAGTTCGTATCCCATGCTTGGTTTTTTTATTGAAATTGATGCCGATATTGAGCCGGTGGCTTGCAGGTAGGCGAAAGTTGTTCCGGTGCTCCACGTAGTTAGTTTCTCCGATAGTGGGAGATGTATTGGTAAAGCTGGGTTCGTAAGGGATTATCCATCCTCCGCCCGAACCGTTGTTTATACCGTCGTTAGGACGGATAATTGCTGTTTTTTCTTCGGGAATAGTACTTGTTCCCCCTGTGTAGAACGCCCAGGAAACCCCGATGTCGATGCGGTCGTTGAACTGGTGGTTGACCGTCAGGTTAATGCTGTGACGGCGGTCGTACTTGTACGGAAACCGTTCTCCGTTGTTAATGCCGCCTTTGGCGAATTTGCGGTCACTTTTAGAAAGGGTATAGGATAGCCATCCTGTAGTCTTGCCGACAGTCTTTTGTGCCATAAGTTCAATGCCCATCGAACGCCCTTTTCCCATCTCCACTTTGTTTTCCCAGCCTGCCGAAGTGCCGAAGAAACTGACTCCGTCTTTGTATTCCAGCACATTGCGCATAGCCTTATAATACCCTTCTGCCGAAAATTCCCAGCCTTTGATTCCCGTATAATATCCGCCTAGGGAAAACTGGTGGGATTGCATAGGTTTGATTTTTTTGGTTACAGGGACCCATAAATCAGTCGGCATACTGATGGGCATGGATGAAAGCAGATGTACGTACTGGCTCATTTGAGTATAAGATGTTTTCAGGGCAATATCCTTCACCAACTGATAACGGGCGGATATGCGTGGCTGAAAGGAGAAGTAGCTTTTATTCTGTACATGAAATAAAGAAAGATGGGCGCCCATATTCAGCCGGAAACGTGTGTTGAGTCTGAAATTATCTTCCGCATAAGCTGATATTTCATGTGCGTATAGAGGGCTGTTATTTATGCTGTAGTATGTTTTCTCCTGTCCGACCTGTTTGCTGGTATGATCTGAAATTTTGGATGTCATGACTTCCGGGCGGAAGATATGGTATATATATTCTGTGCCGAACTTTATGCGATGGATAGGGCTGGGGTTGAAATCGAAGTCTATCTTATAGCTCCAGTCTTGAATGCCGGAACGGTAGTCAGCGGAATATCTGTTGACTTTATTTTCGGTTGATCCGAAGAATTGATTGGTCATGTATGAATGGATGTCAAGCTCGTAATTGTTGAAGGCGACTGTTGTGTTGCTGAACAGTCGGTTGTTGAATATATAGTTCCACCGGGCAGAGGCAATGGTGTTTCCCCAGTTCATTTTAGAACCGTCTTCATTGTCGGTGTTTTCGTCAAATTTAGTGGCGAAGTTGTCTTTACCATTGTATATGCTTAAGAAGAGACGGCTACGGTCGGAAAACTTATGGTTGATTTTGGCATTCACGTCATAAAAATAATAGCTGTATTTTTCGTCGTCGGGCATGAATGGTTTGGCAAGTAAATCAAGATAGGAGCGTCGGGCAGAGATATTAAAGGATGTTTTCCCCTTCACAATAGGACCTTCCAGATTGAACTTGCTGGTCAATAATCCGATACTAAGCATACCGTGGTACTTTTGCATATCTCCATCATTAGTACGGACATCGATTACTGAAGAAAGCCGACCGCCAAAGCGTGCCGGAAAAGAACTTTTGAATAGCATCACTTTCTTGACTGCTTCGGGAGTAAAAACCGAGAAGAATCCGAACATGTGATCTACATTGTATACCGGAACTCCATCCAGCAAGATTAGGTTTTGGTCGGGACTACCGCCACGTATATACAATCCCGCAGAACCGTCTACACCTGCCTGTACGCCAGGTATGAGCTGGATAGCTTTCATGACATCAGCTTCTCCCAGTATGCTCGGAGTACTTTTAATTTGTGTTATAGGGATTTCAATAGACCCCATCTGTGTAGCCATGGCTCCTGCTTCCGCTCGGTCCGAGACAACAACAACTTCCTGCAATTGCGTATTTCCTTGCATACGTATATTCATCAATGTATCCTGCGAGAGAATGAACTGACAAACTTCTGTGGCATAGCCTAAATAGGAAAAATGCAGGCTGGTCTCTCCTTCAGGTAGAGTGATGCTGTAAAAACCGTAAGGATTGGTGGTAGTTCCCTGATTCTGATGACTCTCAAAGATATTTGTTCCAATCAACGTCTCGGAGGACGTTCCGTCAGTGACATATCCGCTGATGGTAAACTTGCGGCTTACGTTTTTAGTTTTTTTCTTTTTTTGCAGCAGGATATAGCGGTCGGAGAACTGGTAACTGATTGTTTCATCCTTGAATACAATATCAAGTATCTCGTGCAGGGGCTTTTCTTTAACTTTCAGGTTGATTCTATGTTTGATATTGATTTCTTCGCTGTATATAAAGGAATAACCGGTTGAGTTTTCAATTATTTTGGTGAATTCCTTCAATGTCACATTTCGTAGTGTTAATGTAAGCCGGGCATTTGCGTTTTGTGCGTGTACCTGGGCGGTGATAAAGAACGCCATACCTATCAGAACAATGGTTCTGACAGGCAGATGGCCTTGGTGAATAGTTTTCATTTTAAGTCTGGTTTAGTAGTAATAATAATCTGTTTATTGTTTAATGAGTAGTTGAAATAACCGGCGTTATGTAATACAAATAAAATAGTCTCCAGATCTTCTCCATTGCGGAATCGTGCTGTGATCCGGTAATTTTGCAAAGTTGTGTCGGCTATATGGATAGTCGTTCCGAATGAGTTGGACAGTTCGCGGGCAATTTCTTGCAAAGGCAGATCATCGAATATAAATTCTCCCTGTCGCCAGGAAATTTCATCTTCTGCATTTGCTAGAACTTTACGAGTGAGTTTTTCTTCCACCTTATTATATATAGCAATCTCGTTAGGCTTCAAAATCATACGAACAGACTTGCTTTTATTGCTGACTGCTACCGAGCCGGACAATAACGTTGTCTTTACATCCGGATTGTCAGGATATGCATCTACATTGAAATGGGTTCCCAATACCTGAATGTCGATCGTTTCAGTCTGCACGATAAACGGATGTTCTTTCTTCTTGCTTACTTCAAAATAAGCCTCCCCATTGAGTTCCACTTCCCGCTTGTCCGATTTAAACTTTTCCGGATAAGAAAGTGAAGAATAATGGTTGAGTGTCACTGTACTGCCATCGGGAAGACAGACCGTGCGTGTCTCTGCCAAGGTGGAAATCGTTTGTATGGTGGTTGGTTGTATATATAAATAGGCTGTCCACGTCGATAGGCAAAGTAGAGCTACTGCCGCTGCTGCCGAGAAGGTACGTATCAGCATCAGACGCCGGGTATGTGACTTCAGTCTTTTCTCCAGCTTCGGGTAACTGGCTGTTGCTGAAAACCGTCCTCGCGGTGAACGCGTGGAAGCGACGAGCTTGTACAGTATTTCTTCTAATTCCGTATCGGTAAATTTCATAGTTTTTTCCGTATTACTCTTGATCTGTTATTTTCGTATCAACAGAATGGTCAACTTACTGATTCCGCCTTCTTTCCACTGGGGAGTACAGGATAAAGTGATATTCTGCTTCTTCAATATCATCTGTTTAGGATAGATTTTTAGAATAGTCGTAGCCGACTTCTTACCCGCTTTGATGATTATTTTTTTTCTGTCAGCTGTACGACTGCCGCTTGTCCTGCTAAAAGAGTGGGCGTAGCAAGTATTACCGTCCGGTCTTCTTTCGTTTTTTCCGTTGCAACAATTTTAATTTTCAACTCACATTCGGATTTACCGCTTTCACATTCTATTGTTTCCTTCGAATGTTCGAATCCTGCATAGTCCTTCGGGAAATTGTCGTTATCATTGTTGCATGAAAACAGGCACAGACAAACTGATAGAAAGGCAAAGATTCTAATGATTGCGTCATTTAGCTTTTTCATTTTTTCTGTCTTTTAGGTGATTGATTTATTTGTTGATAAAGACCGGAGGTTGACAGAAACTCCCTACGCTCCTTTTCTAAATAATTGTTAATCTATTTCTGCCCGGCTAATCATCTCTTTGAGTCGTGTGATTGCTTTCTGAAGTTGTGCGTCCACTGTGTTCGTGCTGATACCTAATTCCTCCGCTACCTGTGCGTAACTCTGTTTTTCTTCACGGATGCGAATGAATACTTCCCTGCAACGCTCCGGAAGCCGGTCGAGTGCTTTTACGTAAAGAGCAAACAATTCTTCACTGATGAGTGATTCTTCCGGCGAATAGCTCTGTTCCTGTGGCTCCGGCAGAGAATCGGGATGAATGTAAGTGTGTTTTAATTCTTTTTCCAGATAATTGAGCGAAGCATTCTTGACGAGAATGAAACAATAATCTTCGATGTTTCTCACATCAAGTAGATTGCTACGTTGTTTCCATAGTTTCAGAAATACGTCGAGAACGATTTCCTGCGACCATTCTTCCTGTTTCACATAGTAGTAGGCAATGCGGAAGAGGCGGTCGTAAGTCATATTGTAAAAGTTCCGGAAAGCAGTTTGCGAATCCAGTTCTTTCATTTGCCGCAATAACTTTCTAACTTCTGATTCGGTCATCGGCTTGCTGTTTGTTTTGTTAATCTACCCAAAGTAAATCCCTCATTATACTGTCGGAGATGAAAATACCTTCGCGAGTCAAGCGTAAGGCTCCGTCGTGTTCTTCCAGTTTCCCATTTTTCAGATAAGGCGCAGCCATTCTCTGGCAATACTCCCACATCTCATTGCCGAACATCTGTTTTAGCTTTTCTATAGGTGTTCCCCATACTGTACGTATGGTAGTGATAATAAATTCATTGTAGCGGGTCGTCTGGTCCAGATACTCTATTTCAAAAGCACGGCTGTCTTCCTCTATACCTTTTATATATGTATCGATGGAAGAAACATTCCATTCCCGTGTCATCCCGTCAAAAGAATGTGCCGACGGTCCGCACCCCAGATAAGGTATTCCTTTCCAGTAAGAACTGTTGTGGCGGGAGTACTTGTCCGGACGGCAGAAATTCGAAATTTCATAATGTTCAAATCCCGCTTTCTGCAGATGCTCTATCAGTAACGTGAAAAAATCTAAACTGGAATCTTCGTCCACCTCCGATATCTGATGCTGTTTTAACATATTATATATAGGTGTATCTTCCTCGTAAATCAGATGATAAGCGGAAATGTGCTCCACGTTCAGACTGACAGCCTGACGAAGATCATTCTCCCATCGTTCTTTGGTTTCTCCCGGTAATCCGTAGATGAGATCGATGCTTATATTTTGAAAACCGGCTTCCCGACATCTGTGAACAGCTTCGATAGCTGTACGGGCATTGTGACGACGTTTCAATAGTTTGAGAGTGGGATCGTCAAAAGTCTGTATTCCCATGCTGATGCGATTGAAAGGGAGCGAAGAAAGCATTTTCAGATATTCACTTGTCAGATCGTCGGGATTGGCTTCCAATGTGATTTCCTGCCAATGGCTTAATCCGTAATGTGTCCGGATCGTATCAAATATCTGTTCGAAATCTTCTTTTTCCAATTGAGACGGGGTTCCGCCACCGAAATAAACGGTTTCTATATCTTCTCTTTTCAGGTAGTCTTTCCGCATGGCTAACTCCTGGCAAAGTGCTCGTACATAACGGGTTTTGAGCTCGCTACGGGTGGTTGAGTAGAAATCGCAGTAGATGCACCGTGTTTTACAAAAAGGAATATGAAGATAGATACCTGCCATAGTTGTGCCGTTTGAGTTTAGTGGCTGTAAAAGTAAGATTATTATCAGATATAACAAAAAATCTTATTGACTGAAATCATTCTTATGAGGCGTTGCATAGATAAGTTGTCTGACACCCGGGTGTCGGTATGCCTGAGACCCGGGTGCTGAACAATCCGTTTGTGCAGTCTAAATATTATATGCATATATACTATTGAATGGTGGTTCGTATAGAAATTAAATTATGAGCAAGCAAAAAATGTTTATGTTAAAGATGTGTTACATAACATTGTTTAGTAACACCGTCATAAGTGTTGCTTTTCCCCCAATTAATCCCTAATTTGCGCATCACAAAATTAATGGTATGTGAGAAACATACTGAGTAATTACTAAAATCTTATATATTATGAAAGTATATCAGACTAATGAAATCAAGAACATTGCCTTGTTGGGAAGTTCTGGCTCTGGGAAAACCACTCTCGTGGAAGCGATGCTTTTCGAGAGTGGTGTTATAAAACGTCGCGGATCTGTTGCTGCAAAGAATACTGTTAGCGATTATTTCCCTGTTGAACAAGAGTATGGTTACTCCGTTTTCTCCACCGTTCTCCATGTAGAATGGAATAATAAAAAACTTAATATTATTGACTGTCCGGGATCGGACGACTTCGTAGGCAGTACAGTAACTGCACTAAATGTGACCGACACAGCAATCATTCTTCTTAATGGCCAATACGGCGTCGAAGTCGGTACGCAAAATCACTTCCGTTATACAGAAAAGCTGAATAAACCTGTTATTTTTCTAGTCAACCAGCTTGATAATGAAAAATGCGATTATGATAATATCCTCGAACAGTTGAAAGAGGCTTATGGCTCTAAGGTTGTTCCTATTCAATATCCAATAGCTACCGGTCCGGGCTTTAATGCGCTGATCGACGTGCTGTTGATGAAGAAATATTCGTGGAAACCCGAAGGAGGGGCTCCGACCATCGAAGATATTCCGGCAGAAGAAATGGATAAGGCTATGGAGATGCACAAAGCATTGGTAGAAGCTGCTGCCGAGAATGATGAAAATCTGATGGAGAAATTTTTTGAACAAGATTCTCTTACAGAAGATGAAATGCGCGAAGGTATCCGTAAGGGATTGGTCGCCAGAGGTATGTTCCCTGTATTTTGCGTTTGTGGAGGTAAGGATATGGGCGTTCGCCGCTTGATGGAATTCTTGGGTAACGTTGTTCCTTTTGTTTCTGAAATGCCGAAGGTGCAGAATACCGAAGGTAAAGAGGTGGCTCCGGATAGTAACGGACCGGAATCTCTTTATTTCTTCAAGACCAGCGTGGAGCCGCATATCGGTGAAGTTTCCTATTTTAAGGTAATGAGCGGTAAAGTTCATGAAGGAGACGACTTGCTGAATGCCGACCGTGGTTCGAAGGAACGTATTGCGCAAATTTATGTGGTAGCCGGTGGTAACCGCGTCAAGGTGGAAGAGCTGCAAGCAGGTGATATCGGTGCTGCTGTGAAACTGAAAGATGTGAAAACCGGTAATACACTGAACGGTAAGGATTGCGACTATAAATTCAACTTTATCAAATATCCGAATTCTAAATATACTCGTGCCATCAAGCCGGTGAATGAAGCGGATGTGGAAAAGATGATGAGTATTCTGAACCGTATGCGTGAAGAAGATCCTACCTGGGTGATCGAACAGTCAAAGGAGTTGAAGCAGACTTTGGTACACGGACAGGGAGAATTCCATCTTCGTACATTGAAATGGCGTTTGGAAAACAACGAAAAACTTCCGGTGAAGTACGAAGAACCGAAGATTCCGTATCGTGAAACGATTACAAAAGCCGCTCGCGCTGACTATCGTCATAAGAAACAATCCGGTGGTGCCGGTCAGTTTGGTGAAGTTCACCTGATTGTAGAACCTTATAAAGAAGGTATGCCTGTGCCCGATACGTATAAGTTCAATGGACAGGAATTTAAGATTACCGTGAGAGGTACGGAAGAGATACCATTGGAATGGGGTGGTAAACTGGTGTTTATCAACAGTATTGTCGGTGGTTCTATCGATGCACGCTTCCTGCCTGCTATTATGAAAGGTATTATGTCTCGTATGGAGCAAGGTCCGTTGACGGGTTCGTATGCTCGTGACGTGCGTGTCATTGTTTACGATGGTAAGATGCATCCGGTAGATTCTAATGAAATCTCCTTTATGCTTGCCGGACGTAATGCCTTTAGTGAAGCCTTCAAGAATGCCGGTCCGAAAATTCTGGAACCGATTTATGATGTAGAAGTGTTTGTTCCGTCTGATAGGATGGGAGATGTAATGGGAGATCTTCAGGGACGTCGTGCCATGATTATGGGTATGAGTAGCGAAAAAGGTTTTGAGAAACTGGTTGCTAAAGTACCTTTGAAAGAAATGTCTTCTTACTCTACTGCTCTTAGCTCACTCACCGGCGGACGTGCTTCGTTTATTATGAAGTTCTCTAGTTATGAGCTTGTTCCGACAGATGTTCAGGATAAGTTGATGAAGGATTTTGAAGCTAAACAAATTGAAGAATAAAGATAAATGATAGTTGATAGATGATATGTGATAGTTGATGGAAAACTTATTATCATATTCGTTATTTACTATCTGTTGCTTATAGACTATCAACTTAAACGTTAAAACTGTTCCCTTTTTTAAGTAAAAGGGGACAGTTTTTGTTTAACTATGATTAATAAAGATGGAAAAACGCAAGGAAAAGATTTAATTTTTTATTAAATTTGCAAACCAAAGGAGGGCTTTTATTGTTGTAGTAATCAGAATACAACCTAAATAGCTCCTTACGGTTAATTTCCGGGAAGTTCCGGTTAAATCAAGTTAATGCATTAGGAGTGTTAATTAGGGAGTGTTAATTTTGTTGCTATGAAGAAGTCAACAATTTGGATATTAGGTATTGTAATGGGGCTTTCCTTCCTTAGTCTGCTGTATTTGCAGGTTAGTTATATCGAGGAAATGATGAAAACCCGTAAGGAACAGTTTGATTCGGCTGTACGCAATAGCCTGGATCAGGTTTCCAAGGATGTGGAATATGCAGAGACTAGACGTTGGTTGATCGAAGATATTTCAGAAGCGGAAAGAAAAGCACTGATTGCGAATAACGCTTCCATACAACAAGACAACTTGATTCAGCAAACGCAACGGTTCACGGTGAAGTCTAAGGATGGAAAGGTATATTCGGATTTTGAGCTGAAAGTGATGACCACTAAGCCCTCCGAGCTTC